>OIYG01000244.1_pt1 | contig 58164 bp, 78 predicted proteins | sample 1587861 | NCBI WGS metagenome assembly OIYG01 (sample SAMN03283272) | human gut metagenome | biome: human-associated habitat; material: feces | host: Homo sapiens | place: Peru | collected 2012
AGCGGCGGCGAAAACGACAAGGAGCAGTACGTGACGAAAGCAACGTGCCTGTGGTTCAAGGGATTGCTGCCATTACAACCTACGTACAACGGACAAGCACCAGACAACGCGAATATATACGGAATTAGTCCCAACGGAAAGAACCGCACGTGGGAAAGCATGATCAGCAAAAACCGCCAAAAGAACAGGAGCAAAACATTCCCTGGCATAGCCAAAGCGATGGCGGAGCAGTGGGGAGACTATTTGCTAAGAGAGGATGAGGGGAAATAAATGGAAATCCATGAAGACTATAAACGCGCGGACATGATGGAGTATGACAAAACGAAAGCAAAATTAGAGTTCTTCAAAGACCGCCACCTCAACAACCGAAAGCGAATGTGTGATGCAAAATTCAATTGCAGAGGTTGCGAAATCTATAAGGCAGCAGTTGCAGACGGCTGTGACGATCCCATATTTTCCTGTGATGATTATTGCAAAACCCATTCCGAAAAAATCAATGCAATTGCAGAAAAATGGTGCAAAGAAAACGATCAATCACCCATGCTGGATGATGATTGCGTCGGAATTTTCGCGGTAATAACTGTGTTGGCTGCAATAAACGGCATGATTGATTTGCAAAAGCTAGAGGATACCAGCGCAAAAGCAGAGAAATCAGACGTTGATCGTTTACTTGAAAAGCATTACGCACGGTATAAATCTCAGAAAGGAGAAATAAAAAATGGATAAATGCCCTATTTGTAATTATCCGTTGGACATGTGTCAATGCAGATTCTATGGCAGCGTACATCCGGACAGAGACAAACGAATCGAGGTCGTTACAGACCATATGTATTTTTTCTCGCCGGAGCAAGTTGAACACATTATTAGCTTGCAAAAGTGGTGGCAGATCTCATACGGAGACAGAGAGCGTGAGCAAATTCGCAAAGAGCTTGTTGCTGAATATCAACCCCATGAACGCCAGATGGAGGGCAATAAAAATGGCTGAAGTAACATGGATCAAGGGAACCATCGACCCGCCGCAGAGCGGGGAGTATTACGTCACACTGGAAGCGAAGCAGGACATGGTCGATCCGGTGACAGGAAAGGTATACTACAAAACAGGCGACGTAATGATCGATTGTGATTTCTATTACGCCGATGATCGCTTCTGGGAGCAACTCGGCAAGGACAATCCGTTCTGGGAAGTTGTTTGTTGGGCGGACATTCTCCATCCGAATATTCCGGATGGTGTCCGCGATGGTATCCGCGAAAGTATTGTTGAGTATTTCGGGGAAAGAGTGCAGTGGCAAAACGGAGACACGTGTCCAAACTTTCTTACATATGGAGGTGACAAGAACAATGTCTAAACCGAAAGTAAGATATTTTCAGACGTGTGATTTTTGTCACAAAGAATACGAAACCGATGAGAAAGGAATGTTCAACATTAAATTGCCCGGATATCATATTGGAGAATGTGGTGAGAAAAGCAGAACAATCGTATCAGGCGCTATATGCAGTGAATGCATGGATAGATTGAGTGATTCACTCAGGAGGTTTATCGACTTGAAAGAAGCGGAATACAATATAGGAAACGTTTTTTCTTGGAGCAAAAGAAAGGATGACATGGCTGAATGGATTAGCGTCAACGACCACCTGCCGGAAACGGCCGATGATGTACTTGTCGCGCTCTCGTATACGTATGACGGCGCTTTCTGCGACTATAGCACCGCAAGATACATTGAGTTCGACGATGGCGCACACTGGTGTGAAAGCAAACACGGATATCTCGAATGGAACAGATACTCTGACGGGCACGGTGGGAGTTCTTCTTACAAGGTGATTGCGTGGAGGCCGATTCCAACGTATAAGGAGCAAAACAATGGCTGAATGGATCGATGTACGGGAAAGACTTCCCGAAAATTCAGGTCAGTGGGAAAACTATATTGTCGCGGTTATTCACGCGAATCCCTTATATTTCATTGGCAATACATTTGTTGTACCAGCACTCTACAATAGTCAGCAAAAAATGTGGATCATACTATGGGGGCCGGAAGAATCAGAACATCTGAATGCTCTGATTAGCCCGGAAAAATCTCAGCCAGAAGAACATTGTGTAGCATACTGGATGAATATGCCCGCACTGCCGGAGGTGCAACAATGAATGCACTCAAGAAATACAAGGAGCGGCAGTACAGGGACAAGGCGCGTGAGATCGTCAACGAAAACATGGACAATTTCATTGAGCATATGGACCTGCTTATCCTGTACGCGCTGCACAAGGAATTCGGATTTGGCGCGGTAAGGTTGGAGCGGTTCTTCATGTGCATCAGCGACTACTATGAAGCATTCCGCAGCCGATTCATTCAGCCCGGAGACGATAATCGTTTCTGGCAGAAGGACGGCAGGATGGATACATACGCTCTGAAATATTATCTGAAAGAAGCCGGGTTCGATTATGACGAAGTGTGTGAACGCGCGAAAAAGGCAATGGAGGAACGGCACGCAGATGAATAAACCAATCTATATGGCGTACTGTATCGCATGCGAGAAGCGAATGCCATATGCGGTAGATCATAAGATGGTCGATGATGAAATTCGCGGCATACGGTTCCGATACGCAGAGAACACGGCATATTGCGAACGTTGCGGGACAGAGGTGTACGTCCCGGAAGTCAACGACTGGAATGCAATCAACAGAAAAGAATCCTACGAAAGAGGAAAAGAGGAAAACGAACAATGAACATTATGCTTAGTGATAAAGCGTATATGCCCACAAGAGCACACGCTGTGGACGCAGGGATTGACCTGTACGCGCCGAAAGGAACGCACACTGTTATCTATGCCGGAGGGTCGGAAACGTTCGATACAGGCGTTTCTGTGCAGATTCCGGAGGGGTGGTGCGGTCTTATCGTATCCAAGAGCGGATTGAACGTGAAGCACAGCATTCTCTCCGATGGGCTGATCGACAGCGGATACACCGGAACCATCCATGTGAAATTGTACAACCACGGTACAGAGCCGTTCGCGGTAGATGGCGGCATGAAGATTTCGCAACTTGTTGTCATTCCCTGCATGATCGACGAGCTGAAGGTGGTGGAGGAATTTCCCGAAACAAAGCGCGGGACAAACGGTTTCGGTTCTACAGGTGCGTGAGCTTGAACAGGAAGAAATTTCTATCCATGTGCGAGGAATGCTCCAGGCTCCCAAAAGGGGCTAAGGGCATTCCGGCGCACGTGCCGGAGCATCTTATCGTCAGGCACGATGGAATACCGTACTACCCTGTTTCCTATTCGCTGGGATGGGATGAGGGGAACATCGTACACACGGCAGTGCTGCACGACATACGCCAGAACAGCGTGACAAGCGTGAATTTATTGCAGTTGGAGGACGAAAATGAATAGAGCTGACATTCTCGAAACGGCAAAAAAGATCGTGACAAGCGACAGAAACAAGCAGTACGGCGAACCGGAGGACAATTTCGACACAATTGCTTCCCTGTGGAACGCATACCTTGTCGGCAAGCATTCTGATGGGGCAGTGATTACAGCAAAGGACGTGGCTCTTATGATGGTGCTGTTCAAGGTGGGCAGAATCCTCACGTCAACCGCCGTGAAAGAGGATTCCTACATAGACGCGGCGGGGTATATCGCTTGCGGATATGAATGCGCACAGAAGGAAGCGGAACGTGAACGGAGACTGGAAGCTGCGATGAAGCATATTTCGGAAATGCACAACGCACACGATATGCGACCTGCCTATGAAGAATGAGTTTGTGATTCCGTATCCGGCAGCATCCAAAGCCAAATCACAGTGGTCAAAACGGTTCGGGCTGAACGGATTCTGGGCAGGGAAACCGTGGCAGCAACGCAAGAAAGACGCGGACACATGGCACAAAATCGTATGGAATGAGCTCACAAAGCAGGACATTCCGAGGAAAGTATTCCCCTATCCGGTGCGCATTCGCTTCTGGTTCAACGACAGACTGGATATTGACAACGATTCCATCTACGTCAAGCTGACCATAGACGCGCTCAAAGGCTGGATGATAGAGGACGACAACAAGAAATACGTAAAAAGCGTAGAGATGAATTGCCACGAGGAAAACTATATTCTCGTGAGATTAGAGAGGTATTGACAATGGCATCTTTCAACTTCAACAAGGTTATTCTGGGCGGCAGAATTGCAAGAGATCCCGAACTGAAAACTACACAGTCCGGTTTGTCTGTAACGCAATTCTCGATTGCCGTGAACCGCAAGTCTACAAAGGACCAGCAAGCACCACAAGCAGACTTTATCAACGTGACGGCATGGCGAAACACGGCGGAGTTTATCACCAAATTCTTCCACAAGGGAAGCTCTATCTGCATCGTAGGTTCGCTCCAGACACGCTCCTTCACAGACAAGACCGGGGCAAAGCGCGAAGTGTCGGAAGTGCTGGCAGACGAAGCGTACTTTGTGGATTCCAAGCAGGAGGCATCCCAGACACCGCAGTGGAATGACCCGCAGAACGCACAGAATGACGCACAGCAGTATTACATGCAACAGGCAGCTACTTATGCCGCCACGGCACAAATGCCGCCACAGGGCAATGCAGCGCGTCCTGATGCACACAGCAAGCTGGAAGAACTCAATCAGGAACCGGCATTCAGCACGGACGAGGAATTGCCGTTCTAAATTATCTATCTGGAGGTACACGTGGAAGTTGCCGATCTTCGTAGATTTCGTTCATACAGAAACTGGATACTTGCGCACGGAAGGACGGAGCTGTATCATGAGCCGGAGTACAAGGAGCTTTTGCAGAAGGTTCTTGGCTTCATCGACAGCATACCGGACAGCATGGTTCGCTCCATTGCATATCTGTACTACGTCAACGCATCAAGCATCCATTTCATTTCCGGGATAACCAATTATAGCATTCGGCAAATACTGAGGATACGCGACAGAATAGAAAACAAGGGGAAGGGACGTTTGTAACGTCTCTTTCCTTTTGTACACATTGACGGGAAACAGCGCACAAAAGATGTCACTTTTTTACGTTTGTAATATGGTATCATATGTGTGTACAATGAAAAATATGCCACAGGAGGTAAGTATGGCAAAAAGCAAAAGATACAATCCGTATGAAGATGCAAAGAACATCCTGCGGAACAAGGGAAATTACCACACCGCAAAGCAGATGGGGACGGACTACGAGCAGTACAGACAGGCGGCTGCACCGTATTACCAGAACCTTATCAGAAACGGATATGAAGACCTCGCCCAGAAGTTTGCGGACAGCGACTATATCAAGGCGCAGGAACTGTTCAATGGGTTAAAACCGGACACCACCGTTGACGATTATTTTTCCTCTGTAGCCGCAAATGCGCTCGATAACGCATCCAACCCGCAGCGTTCACAGACGGCAAATGACCTGTGGGACGCATACAATAATAACAACAACCTGCTGAACGGCGAACTCAAGTATGACGCAAACGGCAATGTTGTGGGTGGCTTGAATCTTGACTACTACAACACAGGGAAAAATCAGCTTAGCTATCTGAATAATTTTGATATTACCGCACAGCCGTATTATCAGGGTATCATGGACGCATACCAGTTAAAGGGGAATAATGCAGCTCGTGGTGAACAGGCTTCCGGAGCGGCGAACAATGCGGGCAATATCGATTCCTATGCACAAGCGAACGCCAACAGGCAGCAGCTTGCATTCACTACAGCCGGAATTGAATCTGCACTTGCAGCAGCAAACCAGAATCAGGCAAACTGGCAGAACGTTTACAACAGCATGGCAAACCGTCTGACCGGAATGGAGAACAGCAACGCAAACACATTGAACGCATTCCAGAACATCTACGCAACAGATTCTGCGGAGCGGCAGAACACATTGAACACCGCCGCAAGCCTTGCACAGCAGGAAATGCAGGGCAAAATCAACAAGTACCTTGCGGATGTTGGTTATGATCAGGCAATTTACACAGCGGATAAGGAGCTGGAGGGCAGCAAGTATGCTTCGGACGCAAACACACGTGCAGCACAGATTGCGGCAGATGCAGACAGATACGCCGCAAGCCAGAACTACGCCGGAAAGGTATACGCATCTGATGTGGAAAAAGCGATTGCGGAAATGAATGCAAGAGGGAAAAATGGCGGCTACTATGGACTTGATGGCAACATTACAACGGCAGAATCTCTTGCAAGACAGATGTATGACGCATACAAGGGCGGCATGCTTGAAGGTGTTACAAGCAAGTACGACTTTGAGAATCTGCTGATTCAGGCTGGCATGGACGCAACGACAGCCGAGAAATGGGCGGATTATTATCTGAAACGCGACAAGGATATGTTCGCCGAAAATCCATCTTCAGGGAACACTTCTACTTCATCTGGCGGATTTGTTGGCGGCGGCTTAAAGAGTGTGCTTGACAATTACAATTCGTACAGACCGTAACGGAGGTAAATATGGCAAAAGATTACGCTGAAATGCTGCGTAAGGCGCGTGAGGGGTATACCGCTGCAACAAGTGGCACTACCTCCGGCGCAAGCAAAAGCGGAGCAAAAGACTATGCAAAGATGCTGCAAGACGCACGGAACAGGGTACAGGGTATCCAGCCCAATAACAACGCAGACGCTGCACAGAGAGCATCCAATGCGCGTACAGTGGCAGCACGGTACTATACCAACAACCTACAGTACCCTGGAACGGTAAAGAAAACGCCGGAGCAGCAGTCGCACGACCGTGTTGTATATGCAAGGCAGCCGGCAGTACAGCAGCAGTTGAAGAACCGTGCGGATATGTTGAACATTGGGAATGCAATCCAGGCAACGCCGCGCAGCCAGAGCGCAATGTCCGGCGCATCCATGGCACAGTCTCTTGCGCAGAATGTTCCGAACCAGTACGCTCCGGCGGACAAGAATGCGCTGCCGAAATCGCTTGCAAACGTGCCGTCCAAGAACGTCGAACAGAAAGGCGCGCTTGAATATATCAGCGAAAAAGGGCAGGAAGCATTCTATAACGCAAACCAGTCCATCAATCAGACCATTGAAGCAGCTTCACAAGCCGTGTTCGGTTTCTTTGGGGATGTTGTCAATAACAAGGGAGTATCGCCGGAGGAAAAACTCAATAGCGGTTTGACGAAAGCGAAAGAGAGATTTGTTGATACATTAGAGCAAAACCGTGCAGAAAATCCGTCGGACAGCACGACGGACGTTGTACCGGAGTACGAATCCGCACGGAGCAAACCTGCTGTGAAGATTGCTGGAGACGTGAATGCTGCCATGTCCTCCATACTGCCGCGATACATGTTAACCATGGGAGCTTCAGGTTTGGGCGCAACCGCAGCAAGCGCAGCGGGAACACTCGGCATGGCAACATCAGCCGCGCAGACATTCCAGAACGCATACAACGAAGCGAGGAATGACGGTGCTGACGAGAACCAAGCGACGTTATTGGCGGCGAGAAATGCAGCCTCTGATGCAGTGATAGAAAGATTCACAGGTGGTGTTCTCGAAGGCGGTGCAGGCATTGCAGATTCCGCTATCCAGAAGTATGCCGGGAATGCACTCAATAATTTCTTCCGTTCCAAACCGATGGCAAAAACACTTTCGTATGTCGTTGCAAAAGGTATTGGCGAAGGAACGGAGGAGGTGCTGCAAGACATTGCAAAAACGGAAGCTAAGAGACTGACGTATGGTTCTGACGAAAAGTTAGACCCTAAGTCTCTTGCGTATAGCGGCATTCTGGGTTTTGCTATGGGTTCTTTATTTGCCGGGATGGAAGCTCCGGCGCGGTATTCCGTGTACAAGTCCGACTACAATACCGTAAACCTTCTGTCTATTGGCGCGGGAGAAGTTAAGAGCAATGCAGACGCAGATTCGATGGAAGCGACCGCTGATGCAATCATCAACGCCGCAGACAAAGCGATTGACGAATTGCAGAACGCGAAGCCTTCCGAGGATGTAGACGTAAAAGAGGAAATCTCGCGTCTGAATTATGTAAAAGACGGTGCGCAAAAAGTCAAGGATACGCTGAACGAGAATAGAGCGGACATCATCGAGCAAAACCTCGCGAAAGAGGATGCTACGCAAAACGCCGTTGACGGCACACCGGATACCATTATTGATGATACCGCAAAGCTTGTCAACACGGTCGCGGACACCATTGAACCTGACAAGAATGCCGTGAACGCTACGATTGACCATGTTGTGCAGGAAATTCGCAACACGGATGTGCAGCAAATTGTGGCACAGACGGATGTTGAAAAGCAGGAGATCGCCGCAAAGCGAAGCAAGCTCGAAGAAATCGACAAGACGCTCCGAAACAACAGAAAAGACGTAGAAGAAGCACGTAAAGACACAAAGAACCAGAGCGACACGCCGGAAGTCGGGACAAAGAAAACTGTCTCTGAACCGATTGAACCCACGTACAACGAAGGCAAAGGTGTTGTACAGTATTTCGTTCCCGGCAGAAAAACACCTGTTGCGACAAGTACGCAGTCTGACCTTGACACGCTGAAGCTGTTTGGTGGGAACACAACCATCAAGCAGGCATACGAAACCCCGCTTATGTCCGGACAAGGTGTAAAAACCGTTCTTGATGCGTATGTGTCGCGGGGATATGGCGATGTCACTCTGCACGATATGTTCGGTTTCGATGGTGAAAACCAGTTTGAAGCAAATGCGTCTCGCAATCCGAACGCAAAGGTTGTCCCGGTTGACAGTGCCAATGCAAGCACAGCAGAAGCTACTCCGACAACACTCACTCCGACTGCTGTAACCGAAAAAACCGCAGAAACGAGCGAGAAACCGTTGACAACGGAGCAGAAGGATGCTACAATTCCGGTAGAGAACGCAGCTCAGGAACAGACCACGGCAGAACAGGCGAAACCAGAAGAAGCACCGACTCAGGAGGCACAGACACCAGTAGCAGAAAGCGAAACAACCACAGACAACAGAACCAAACGCGCCCCGAATGAATTCTCGCTGAAGCACGTTGTAAAAAAGCACTCGAAAACCGGAGAAGATTTGGACGTATACCAGATTCCGAAGAACCTTTCAAACAACGAATACGCACGTCTCAAAAAGAATATGGTCGGAATCGGTGGCTACTACAGCAGCTTTGTGAAAGGTTTCATCGTACCTCGCGACAAAATCGACCGTATTGAATATTTCGCAGATGTGGAGGAAGCAGCACCAGCGCAGAAGGTTGACGCAACAGCCGCTCCGCAGCAATCGGCAGAGACGGTCACTGCACCACAGCAGCCTGTCGAAAAGGTCGAGAATACCGCTGCTACGCTTCAAACGCCTGAAGAACCGCAACCAGAACAGCCAAAGCAACAGGTTTTTCAAGAAACCGCACAGCAGGTTCAGAATAAACCCGCTTCCACGCAGATTTCTGATTACGTTCTCGACAAACTGACGAACAACGGAAAAATCACCACACAGGAACTGCAAAGCATTGCCGACAAAGCGCACGGCGGTACTATGGCAGAGGGCAAGTATGATGTGAAAGCCATGACAGATGCAATGGAACTGGGTGTTAACCGATACCTTATCGATACCATATCCAATGCACAATCTGATTTCAACTCGCCGAAAGCCGAAAAGGCGGTGGAATCCCTTGACGAAATCACGGAATCCATTCTGAACGCAATCCCTACGCAGACAAAGCGTTCCGAGGAACAGGTGTCGCTACAACAGTTTTCCACTCCACCGAACATTGCCTACCTTGCATCTTGGATTGCCAACATTGACAACAAGGATACCGTGCTGGAACCGTCTGCCGGAATCGGCGGTCTTGCGTCCTTCGCGAAAGCGGATGGTGCTACGGTATACGTGAACGAACTGTCCGACAGCCGTTTGGAGATGCTGAAGCAGCTTCCTTTCGACGGGTTCTACAACGAGAATGCGGAACAGATTAACAACATTCTGCCGGATTCCGTTTCTCCGTCCGTGGTACTGATGAACCCGCCGTTCTCATCCACAGGCGGAAGAACGAAAAATTCCACCAAAAACGCAATCCCGCACATTGAACAGGCACTTCTCCGCTTGCAGGACGGCGGGCGGCTTGTTGCCATCGTTGGCAAGGGCATGGCAGACGATACGCCTACATTCCGGAATTGGTACAATGAACTTCGCGAGAAGTACAATATCCGTGCAAACATTGGTATTGACGGAGAGAATTACAAGAAGTACGGCACAACATTCGATGTGCAGATGCTTGTGATTGACAAGACCGGACCGCAAACCGGAGAGACCATCACAGGCACTTACAAAGACCTGCACGAAATTCCTAAGCTATTGGAGGGAATAAGAAATGACAGAAGTCGAAAAGATCAACAGCTCGAAACTGGGGAAAGTGGTCGGAAAGATGTTGGAATACATCGGGGAGCCGACGTACCTAAAGAACTCGGTGTGGCTGATACAATACGTGAGAATGTCAGCGGACATGATTCTGGCGTTCCACTGGGAGTATCCGAACAAGGAAATTCTTCTGGAGCAGGAAGAATTGTTGCAGATACTGAAAATCCCCAACACGCCGGAATCGTACAGACAGATGATGGAGGAAGTGAACGAGGAAGAAGTGATACAGGAATTCGAGAACGGTCTACAGACGCTAAAGGACTACATGAAGAAGTATCCGAACGCGGACGAGGAGATATGGCTGTTCAACGGGGAGATAATGCAGGACACGATATTGACAGTGACGGCAGCACCGCGAGACGAGATAAGCCGAGAACTCGCGGGGATGAACGACTTGGACGCGGAGATGTAGCGGAATCCGCTAAGCAGTATCATAAGGCGGCATTGGATTCATCGGAGGACAACGGTACATACGCTACATACACTCCCGAAAAGCTGAATATCAAGGGAGCGAAGCCCCATCCGACGAAGCTGGTAGAATCTTCTGCAATGTCTTCTGTTCACGCGCCTGACCTGCATTACGTGCCAAACCTTGACCGCGATATTATCACAAAGGGCGTTCTGTCCGATGCGCAGCTCGAAGCTGTCATGTACGCAGGTCAAGCACACGAAACCGTTCTACCAGATGGGAACAGAAAAGGTTTCCTTATCGGTGACGGTACAGGCGTGGGCAAAGGCAGAGAGATTTCCGGTATTATTCTCGACAATTTCAACAGCGGCAGGACGAAAGCTGTGTGGGTATCCGTATCATCCGGACTTGTAAACGATGCAAGACGAGACTGGGTTGACCTTGGTGGGAACGAGAAGGATGTTATAGATTTCTCGAAGGAAAAGGGCAAAAAAAGCGGCATCGGGAGATTTGACAAAGGCATCATGTTCGTCTCGTATGACACCTTGAAAAGCGGGAAAAAAGGCGGAGAAACCAATGCGGATATAATCGCGGATTGGTTCGGCAAAGACTTCGATGGCGTGATTGTGTTTGACGAAGCGCACAAGGCTGGAAATCTGATTGGGGAAAAGACTGGTCGTGGTTCTAAAAAGCCATCACAGAACGCCATTAAAGCCAACGATTTTCAGAACTCCCTTAAAAACGCACGTGTTGTGTATGCGTCCGCGACAATCGCCGATAAGGTTTCCGGACTTGCATTTGTATCTCGCCTTGGGTTATGGGGAGATGGAACACAATTCAGCGGCGTGGACGATTTCGTCGGCAAGATAGGCAGCTCCGGTATGGCAGCAATGGAGCTTGTCGCACGAGACATGAAAGCTACAGGTGCATACATATCCAGAAACCTGTCATACGATGGTGTTGGATACGATAGGCTTGAACACACACTCACGAAAGACCAGGTCTATATGTACAACACAATGAGCGAAGGTTGGCAGGTCGTTATGCAGGATGTTGATAAGGCAATGCGTATCACCGGCAATAAAAGCAAGAACGCCGATTCGCAGTTGTGGTCTTCCATGATGCGCTTCTATGATCAGGTGCTTGTATCCATGTCCATGCCAAGTGTAATCAGCGACATAGAAAAGCAGTTGTCTGACGGGAAGGCATGTGTTGTACAGGTTGTAAACACGCAAGAAGCAGCACAGGAACGTGCCGTTGAGAAGATGCGCGCGGACGGAAGCGAGGATTATGACAATCTCGACATCACTCCGAGACAGATTCTTGAACAGTACCTATTGAACAGTTTCCCTGTCGAACAGTATGAGAAATACGTAGACGAGAACGGCAACGAGCAATCAAGAGTTGCGCGTGATTCAAAGGGACAGCCTATCACCAACAAGGAAGCTGTGGCAATGCGCGATGCTTTGTTGGAGAGAATAAAAGACATAAGCATTCCGGAAGGCCCAATTGATATGCTTATCAATCACTTTGGCAAGGATAGGGTCGCGGAAGTATCTGGCAGAGACAGAAGGTTCATTAACGTAACGGATGAAAACGGAAACATAAAGCGTGTAGAGGATGTACGTGGGGACGGAGCGAAGAACGGCAGCCGCGCGGCGAACGACGCAGAAGCAAAGGCGTTTCAGGGCGGTGAGAAAGACATTCTTATATTCTCCGCACAAGCTGGAGGTACTGGCTACAGTTATCACGCAGATAAGAGAGCGAAAAACAGCCGGCAGAGAGTTGGGTACATCCTGCAAACTGCTCCAAACTCGCAGCTTTTGATGCAGACGATCGGCAGAATCCACCGTTCAAACGAAGCGTTCCCGCCGATATACAAACTCGTTTCCACAGACCTTTCCGCGCAAAAGCGTTTTGTGACTTCGTCCGCAAGACGGCTTGAACAGCTCGGCGCATTGACAAAAGGGCAGCGGCAAGCAAGCGGAGGTATCTTCTCGGCAGACGACAATCTGGAAACGGATTTGTCCAGTGACGCACTTCTTGCGTTCTTTGATAGGCTTGGACACGGTAGAATCCCCGGCATGGATCCGAAAAAGATACTATCGAAGATGGGATATTCTAAGTATTTCTATGACGAATACGGGAACTTCAAACTCAACAAAGACACAGGTTCGAACGTAACTCGCTTCTTAAACCGTATACTTGCGCTCGGTGTAGAGGACGGAGACAGAGTATTTGATGCATTCATGGACATTCGTCAGGCATACTACGAAGCCGCAGAAGAAGCTGGAACGCTCGATACTGGTATGGAGAACGTGAAAGCGGATAGGCTGGACATTGTGCAGCGAGAAACCGTGTACACGGATGAATCTACCGGAGCGGAAACGCAGTACGTACAAGCCAAAGTGTACAACAAGCCGACTGTTATCCAGACGCTGGACGATGCAATGGCGTACAGACCGCAATTTCAGGGCATCCGCCGCATGGAGGATGGCAGTGTAAGAGCGGTGTACAGAATCGCAGACCAGACCAATTCATTTGGTATTCCGGTAAAGCGGTTCAGATTGCAGGGTGCGAACACGGCTGTATCCAACACCATGAGCGAAAAGAACATGAATGCGAAAACGGAAGAAATTCCGAAAGCAGAGTGGGAAGCCGTGTGGAAAGAAGCAGTCAAGGATGTTCCGGAATACAACGAAAGCGAACTGCACATGATTACAGGTGCGCTCCTTCCGGTATGGAACAAGCTGCCGCAGGATGGAAACATCAAGGCAATGCGTATCACTGCCACGGACGGTACGCAGTATCTCGGCAGAGTGATCCCACCAAAGCAGATTGACGCAGTTTTGCGCAGTCTCGGTGCAAGCAAAAGCTCCATCAAGAAGCAGTACACAGGAAAGGAACTGTACTCTGCTGTCATGGACAAGGCGCAGGCAGTCTCGTTTGATGGCTTGTATGGCGCAACATGGACAGTTTCAAGAAGACGTGTTTCCGGCGAAAATCGTTTGGAGGTAACAGGCAGAAACCTGTTCGCGTTCAAGGAGAAGTATCCGGACGTTTTCACAGAGACAATCCAGTACAAGCAGCGGTATTTCATCCCGGCAGGAAACAAGGGCGAAGAAATTCTCGGTAAACTTGCGGAAAAGGGAGTGCGCTCCGTCGGGAACCCAGAACCGGATGATGTGGCGTACTACTCCAAGACACAAGGAAACTGGGGTTCTCGTTCTGGGAAAGACGGTAAGCTGCCTATGCCGAAGAATATTTCCGACATCTACAAAGCAGCGAAAGAAATTTTCGGTATCTCAATCAACTCGGGCAAGGTTAAGAACGGTGCGGAAGGTGTGTACAACACCCACGCAAATACCATTCGCACAAGAGTGTACGGTGATTTGCCGACAATCGCGCATGAGCTGGGGCATATGTTCGACAAGCAATACAAACTTTCCGACATGGAATCCGTGAATGAGCTTGTGAAGAACTACAAGACAGACCTTGAAGAAGCAGGATACAACGAAAGCCTGTATCCGAAAGAAGCCGTTGCAATGTATTTCGCCGACCTGCTGCATGACGGAGAATACGCACAGCAGAAGAATCCGCAATTCAGCACTGCATTGTTCGATGCAATGAGCGACATTGACAAGAACAAACTTGCCGACTTCAAGCAAATGACGGAAAACTACTTCCGTATGGACGATAAAGAGCGGCGCAGAGCGCAGGTGCGGTATCGCTACAAGGATAAGTCCACGATAGGCAAGGCGAAATTCCAGGTGGAATCCTTCCTGAGAGACCCAAAAGGATACATGGGCAAAAGAAGCCGTGATTTCATGCGCGAAATTTTTGACGATGTGTACGACCTTAAATATTTCGATGGTGCGCACACATTGGCAATGCGCGAACGGCAGTCCGACAGCATAGCAAAAGGGCGTTTGGAATACGCATTCACGGACAACCACGGTAAGGTGATAGGCAAGAGCTTAAAGAGCGTTCTCTATGAGGGCGATATAACCGACCTGAATAAGAAAGACTTTGAAGCATATCTTATCGCGCGTGTCGCGCTTGATCGTCTGGAAAACAACGAGAAAGACCCGACAGCGGCGTATCTCGTGTACGCAGACAAAGACCTCGGCAGCAAAGAAGCACTTGTGAATGCCATTCTCGACTATGAGAGAGAGAACCCGACATTCGCGGATACGGCGAACGGTGTGTACGAATACCGTCACAACCTGCTCACTGTAGCTGTGGCTTCCGGAATCATCTCCGAAAAACTCGCGGAAAGAATGGAGAAGCAACTGCCGCATTATGTTCCGCTGTCCCGCTATGTTGAGGATAAGAACAATGTGTCTCCGCTTGCGAAATTCAAGGGTTCCGGCAGGGACATCTATTCCCCGATAGAGAACCTTGCTACACAGACGGCAGCAATTACCAAGGCTATCCAGAAGAATGAGACGCGCAAGGCACTGTTCAATGCTATTGACACAAACGAGGATATGGGCTTGTGGGCAGAAAAAGTACCGCCGGATAAATTCTTTGACAGGGTTTCCACGCAGGAGATTCCGGATAAGATAATGAAATTCCTGCAAAGCGGTGGAAACGGCACCATGACTGACGATGATATGGTGGAATTCACGGAAGAACTCATGAAGTACATCGGCGGCAGCGTAGGTATGTGGAAGATCAAGAACAAGCAGAATGATAAAATTGTATCTGTCATGCGAAATGGTGTTCCGGAATACTATGAGATGCACGACCCTGGACTTGTGAAGGCTCTCGAAAACATGAACCCTCATAAATCGAATGCTTTCATTTCTTTCATGGGTACTGCAACGCGCATTTCCTCCACGCTCGTAACAAGCGTATCCCCGCGTTTCGGGCTATTCACAAACCCGATCAGGGACTTCAATACCGGATACATCTTCTCCAAGACAACAAACAATCCGGTTACGTACACTGTAGACTGGTTCAAGGCGTTCATTGAAGCGGTTCGGAATACGGACGATTTCAAGGCGTATGTTGCAAACGGCGGCGGGTACGTAGGCTCTATCACATCAAACGCGAACGTGCTGCGCGGCATATACAAGGATATGGTTAAGCCGTCAAGCAAACTGAAAGAGAGTATCAACCCCAGAAATTGGCTTGAATCTCTATCCGGTCTTGCAAATGCCATTGACTCTTCTCCGAGATTCGCGGAATACAAACGCGCATTGGAGCAAAACGGCGGTGACGTAATCGCAGCCGTTCAGGAGGGTATGGATGTTACTGTAAACTTCCGCCAGAGCGGCAGAACCACCAAGGCGATAAACAACCTTGTTATGTTCCACAGCGCGAAAGTGACCTCAATAGGGCAGAATGCTGAACGTATCCTGACAAACCGTAGAATACTTGCGAAGTGGCTTACCGTCAATCTTTTGAAGACAGCCATGCACATTGCAGCTCTTGTGCTGTTCTCGAAGATGTTCGATGAAGGTGACGAGGATACATTGCAGGATTATCAGAACCTTTCCACGTACAACAAGTTTGCGAACTGGTGTTACCCGATTGGTGACGGTCAATTCCTGCGTGTTCCGAAAGAGACAAACGTAATGGATCTATCGTCCGTGTTGGACGCAACATGGGAACGGTTCGTGCTCGAAAATCCGGACGCATTCAAAGATGTGGATGAATATCTCGTTGATGCGCTCATGGTCGCAGACCCGAACCCGCTGAAAGCGGCAGGTGACCTTGTCAGTGACGTCACTTTCTTCGGCACTGTGCTTGATCTTGCAAAGAACGAAACGTTCACTGGTGCGCCAATCGTCCCGAACGGATACCAGTACAGAGCAGCACCTGAACAGTACAACGAGAAAACATCCGCGCTTGCAATCAAACTCGGCTCTATCACCGGAATGTCACCGTTCCAGATAGACTACATCATAGACGATACCACCGGATTTGTCGGAGATGTCATTCTGAATCTGACAAAGCAAGGCGGAACAACGTTGAAAGATGCGGTCGGGCTGAAAGACACAAGCAAGAAGTCGGTACTGAAAGGAATCCCTGTCCCCGGTGTGGTGTTGCGCGACAGCGTATATTCCACCGATGTTGTCTCCAACTTCTACGACACAAAGGAGGGATACGACAAGCGTTCCGGTTCTTATGATGCAGTAGGAGAAGCCGGGGGGGAATACTCGTTCTACGATACATACGGTTCCTACAAGTACCAGAAAATCGCAGACGTGTACAGCAAGGCGAATGCACGTCTGAAGCTCGAAAAGAACGATGAAGCCAAACGTCTGCTGCGTAGAGCAATGAACACGTTCATTCAGTCCGCGAACGATACGGAAAAGACGAAAACGGATGAAAGAATTTCCAAACTCGCCGAAAATACAGGCTACAACGTTTCGGATATTGCTCCGTACATCGTTGTACCGAATTCCGTGTCCGGGAAGATGCCGGACGGTGTTAAGGTTTCGTATGACCTGGACGGCTACGATCTTCTCGACTACTACACCATGTCGCAGTTGTACTTCCAGTATTACTGCAACGACATTCTTAACGGAACAGGTTCTGACGAAGAAAAGGCAGAAGCCTTGAAAAAAGCAAAGAGGGAGGTGAAAGAGTATCTAAACGATATATTCTTTGAGAAACTGAAGTAACGCAAAAGAGCAGGGTTTACACTTCCCTGCTCTTTCTCTGTCTATGCCACTATTTTGCCCGACCGGGTGCAACGAAAAAAGCCCGCCGCAATGACCAACGACAGGCTTAATTCGAAAGGAGATTTTTATGAAACGAACCTACGGTCACCAAAATGGGAACACGGAAGATTCTCGAACGAAGAGCGGCATCAACTCCCGAACTGCTTATAGTATACCACATTCATCTTGGATTGTCAAGCAATTGCCAACGGCACTCGCCCTAATGTTTGCAACGTTGTCAACGATTCCTTTTGAACATTGACAAGAAGCTCCACTTCCCTTTTCTGTTTGCAACGTTGTCTCCAACACTTTCCTCTGCGTTGTCAACGCTTAACGTAACGCTTTCAGTGCTGGACGCAGTGTTGGCGGCTTGTTTCTCGCTCTCTATCACGTTCCGGTGTTCCTCGATGTAATTCCTCTGCTGCAATGCTTCAATGGCTCTACGGCTTATTTCCTGCTCTCTCTGTGCCATTTCCGATAGCTGCTGTGTCACATTTCTGTAAGCGGCATCTTTCTCCGCTATACTCGCTTGCAGTGCTGCAATCATTTCATTTTTTGCCGCAAGCTCCCTTTGCAACGTTGTAACCACTTCATTGACAGTGTTGCAAAGGATGTCATATTCGGCGTTTGTCTTATCGCTGTTTTCGGCATTTGTCTTGCAAGCATCATTGTCAATATCGTTGTTTGCAACATTGCCATCACGCGACACGCTCATATTGCCATCGCTGTCAACGTTGATTTCGCAGCCGTATAGAGCCGCTGCGGCTATGTCTATCGTTTTCGGTTTTGTATCCCTTGTGTATTCATCTGCGCCTTTCTTTGTCCTCACAGACTGAACAGAAACGCCCACAAGCCGCGCAAACTCAGATATAGGTATGTATACTCCATTCATGCTTCATCCCTCCAGAACGCAATCTCGCGCAACCGCTGACGTTTCGTCTGCATCATAGTCTTTCCGTGCGAGCATAAACCGGATTCTCGCGATTGTCTTTCCGCATCGCACAGGGACGGTGTTCACGTTCATATCCGTGAAGCGGTTGATCTCGTCAATAGCAGGGAAAAGTACACGCTTCTTGAAGTCGTTGTACATATCATACCCGACAACCTGTAAAAGTTCACGCAGTTCCTCTACGGACGGTTCATACACACCGAGATAGAGATAGCTTTTAAGAATCTCATAGAGCCGTATCGCGTATTTCGACTTCATTGCCAGCACGAACCCAAGCTGATACGATGTATAGTTCTGTTTCAGGTACAAGAGAAACGGTTTCAATTCCGGGTCAAACCCAACGACAGCTTTCTTTGGGATAACACGTTCCAATTGTTCCTTACTCATTCCTGCCGTTTCGGGGAAGTACACACTGTTCAGCCACCTGTGTATCCCCCACCCTCTGCCAAAATCGGCAAGAAATGAATTGTCGGCAAGGCTTTTGAGTATCTGCACGAAGTCACGGAATGTTTTCGCTTGCTTCTGTATCCCGCATACTTCACATAGGTTCGATAGATCTACCTCATATCCCGAAAGATCGGTATCTTCCGGTCTTATCTTGCTGATGACATACAGCAGCAATTTCTGTTCCTGCGATGATAGGTCGTATTTCGTTTTTCGTATCAGATCGTTTTGCTTCACAACAAGTGTGTCTCGTTCCTGCTTCCTGTCCTTTTGTTCCATTGTTTACTCCCTCCATACCAAATGTCCATATAATCCAGTTTTCAACAGACGTTTATAGATACTAATTGTCCGCATCAACACATTTTACCGATACCATTTGTCCGTATCATCGATACCATTTGTCCGTATCATCGATACCATTTGTCCGCATAAAACCGCTTCTTCCTTATTATTATAAATAAGTATAGAAATATATAAATATTTAAGACGCGCGCGCGCGCGACACAAATAGGCGCAGCACACAGTTTTCAACAGATATTTCACTCCGAAAAGCGTCCGCTTCCTGTCTTGTATTCTTCCACGATCCGATAATACGTGAATCGACTAATACCGAGTTCATTGCACACAGAGGTCATTGTTCTTCTCTTGCTCTGTATATCGCCGTATAGCCTTCCAAAACGGTCAGGGTCAATCTTAATGCGCGGCTTTCCCTTATACACGCCACGCGCTTTTGCAGCTTCTATGCCGGCTCTTTGGCGTTCTCGGATACTCTTGTATTCTTTGTCTGCCACATAGGACAGAAGCAGTATGATTATGTCATTGATAACCTCTCCTGTTTCGCCTGTACCATTCAGCATCGGCATATCCAGAACCTTGATATGCACACCCTTGTCTTTGGTGAGCATCTGCCATTGCGTTACCGTCTCTCTGTAGTTCCTACCGAGACGGTCAAGAGAGGACACAACAACGGTGTCTCCGGCACGGAGCAGGGAAGTGAGCCGGATATACTCCGGTCTATTGTAATCCTTGCCGCTTGCAAAGTCGATGAATATCCTATCGTCCGGTATGCCCTCCGCCCTTGCTTCTGCTATCTGCCTGTCTGGATTCTGTTCCTTTGTCGATACTCTCGCATAGTAAAATACGTATTCCTGCATGATTCACACCCCCATAAGAATCATTATAGCATTGTAAGTTTATGGTTGTCAATTGGCAAAAAGATAAAAGTGTATCATTTGGGTGGTAATGATACACTTTTTCTTTCGGTTCTCTATTGCAGGATGGCGTGTACTCTAATCGGACAGTTTTTCAGGCTCTTTATAGCCGTTGAAAAAAACGTTCTGGTTTCCCAGTGTCTCTTTCATGACTTCTTGGAATGTCTTTTCACCGAGAATCTTTACGGTGGAGCAAATACGTGCGACCTGTTCCATTTCCGCATAGGTCAGGCTGTCTATGTCAATGTCGCGCAGTACATCCATAAACTTTTCATAGATTTCTTGCACGTTCTTCAACCTCCTCATGCCTGGTTCATCTGCTCAAGGCAACGGCGAAGGGCTTCACGCTCTTTTTCGTTCCTTGCGTTCTCGTACATCATCTGTAGCTTGTCGAGCATTTCATCCCGGCTTCCTTCACGGCCGTATCCTCTCTGGCTGTGACCGCCACCCTCGCCGTCACGGCTGTAATGACCGCGCACATAATGCTGCCCGCGGTTGGTATAGCTGTTGCCACGTCCGTATGCGCCGCGCATGTCCGCTTCCCATTCTCCGCCGCGACTATAACCGCCGTCTTCGTACATCTCAATCTTGTACGTGTTCTTAATGGTATCGGTCAGTTTGTGGATTACGTCAAGGTCTCCGGTGTTCAGTTCGCCCTTGCTTGCAAATTCTTCTAATTCATTGCAAAGGGTATTTCTAAGCGTATCGTAACTCATTCTGTACCTCCTTACGCTTCTCTTGTGATAATCATGTTGGCGTTCTGGACGTTGATAGGCGTTGCTGTGGTGTTTCTGACAGCGACAGTAACACAGCATCCGCGCGGCACGTCAACGAACGTGTCAAGACTTACATTGAAGTATTGCTCAACCGCAGCGGGGGTTACAATAGCTGTGCTTGCTGGAAGCGGTTCTCCATTGATAGCAAGAGAAACCGAGATCGCACCCGCTGTACCACCTGTAGGAACGGCGATATTGCCGACGAAGCTGACGCGGTATCGCGCTCTACACTGGTTTGTAACTCCACGCAGTGTTGCAATGCCGGACCCTTCACGATGAATGACATTGCCTGTATTGCATCCAACGGGTGTTGAAGTGAACAATACATTCTGGTTCGCCGCTACAGTTTGAACGGCAGCGTTAGTATATTCGGGCATTCTGTATACCTCCTATGATAAAGTAAACGGCAGGACAATTGCCCTGCCGCATGATTCGCACAATCGACAAGGTGTCGAACATACACTATAGGTAAGGTGCATTGATGTTTGGTTATGCCGCGTAATTCCCGCAGCCGCCGCATGAATTGCCAAACGTTACGGTCGGATTGCCGTAGCAGCAATTCGGATTCGGGACTAAGTATGCCGGGTTCGGGCACGGCTTGAGCTGGTTCACGAGGTAGTTGTTCTGCGCCTGCTGAGACGCTGCAAGCTGTGCCGTGAACAACTGCTGTTCAAGTGCGGAGATCTTCTCGTTCTTCGTCTCGATTCTCTGTGCGGTGAGTGCATCGAGGATTGCACGTGCGTTGCAGTTCTGGTTGTCCACGATGTCACGTGTTGCGTTCTGGATAGTGTTGCGCGTGTCGCAAGCCTGTGTTGCAAGGTTGTAGTTCACGCCCTGGATGGCTTCACGTGTCTCGCAGCAGCAGTTTGCGTTCTGCATCTGCATTGCATTCAACTGCTGCATGAGCGCGGCTTGCTGATTTGCCCGGGACAGTTCCGCAGTCTGGAAACCGTTGTTCATGTTCTGATTTACGCCGGCAAAGCCGTTCAGAAGCGTGGTGTTCATAGCGTAGAAGCCATCGCAAAGCCCCTGCTGTGTCGCGTCTCCCTTTCGAACAAGAGAAGAGGTCGCGCTGTCAATCTGCCGCTGAAGCGTCGCGAAATCGCTTGCGAGAACGTAGTTATCATACGCGCCGCTGTTTGCGTTGCCGCGATTGCCCCATCCGTTGCCGCCCCATCCGCAGAACAGGAACAGAACGATAATCCAGAGCCATGCTCCGTTGCCGCCCCATGCGTTCCCATCGTTGTTATTGTTGCCAGTCACAGCAGCAATATCAGCGGGGGATAAATCTGTACCTACCATTGTTTGTACCTCCTGTATAGTGTATATTCATTCCCTTGCGGGTAATGTTCTTGTTAGTGCGGCAGCATACCGCCTATCTGCGAAAGAATCGTCTGCGCTTGTTGCATCAGGGAATTGCATTGCTCCTGCGTCATTTTCCCGCTGTTCAGAAGCTCCTGTACTTTCTGCTGCGGGTCTCCCTGAAACTGGTTCTTGAATCCCATGATTTGTTGAACAATCGGGTTTGCTGCATTCTGGTTTCCGCCGAGTGCCTGGAATAGTGGATTAGCCATTCTTCACTTCCTCCGTTTTCTTTCCCTGTTTCTTGCCCTCGTATTCCTCCACACGAGCTGCAAGAGCCGCGAATTCTTCTCTTGTGACATAATCCTGCGGGACTGCGTTAGGCACGTTCTGCGGCATTCTGGTGGCTTGTACGCGTTCGGTGTAATCCATAATGCGCATGGTCGGCATACCTGTGTTATCCGCGCTCTTGACGTATATCACCGGCTGTTCGCTGTCCCACAGTGTCACGATAGCACCGGGAGCGACAGGGAATGACTTTGCCGCCGCTTCTCCCTGCACCCAATTGATTCCGTTTTGTGCGGTTTGCGGCTGTGGCATTTGTTGTGGCATTCCCTGTATCGGCTGCTGCATCATCTGATTCTGCCGCAACTGCGCAAGCTGATCCGGCATAGGGTTTCCGTAATAAGGTGTGTATCCGTACATATGCTATTTCCTTTCCCAATAGTACATTGGTATCTTGTCTCCGCTGTCCCACGAATCGTACCAGTTACCATCCTTGACACAAACCACGTGTCCTGTTAACGCAAGTATGTATGTCCCTTGTGGGTGTTCTCTTGCGAAATCCGCTACGCTGTAGCATTCCGGGCATTCGTTGGGAACAACATCCCGAACAAACCCATTGTCTCGCAGATACGCGCCCCATACGCAGTTTGCAGATGGCATATCGCACATGGAGTATCCAGTGACGCAGATTCCGGTATACACCGATTCCCAATCCATGTTTGTGGCTCTGGAAATAGCGCGTATCACGCAGTCTCCAACGTTCTTGCCATTGGGATTCGGATTGTAGTATACGTATGGCATACTCACCTCCAAAACAAAAAAACTCTCTCCCACTGCGTACATTGTACTACAGTAAGAGAGAGCGTTTTGTCAGTGTTTTATCACCGTTTTATCATATCAGGAATTGCATGATTTTTCGTGCGGCAGAAGTATGCGACTTTGCGACCGTGCTATAACTGTATCCCATCATGTCAGCTACCACACGCAAGTCCTCAATCCTCTCCACATAGCGCATTTCCATCACACGTGCTTCTGTCCTCGTCAGCGCGGCGCGGCGTAGGATAGTGCGTATCTTATCGCGTTCGCCGATCCCGCGCAAAATCCTTTGGCAAGCAACATCATATCGCGGCACATCCTCGCCTCCTTATTCCTCCTTTTTGCTTTTTTCTTCTGCTGCGGTGTCTTCTTCCGGTTCTGGCGCAGGATTAAATCTATCCGCCGCGTCAATCTTCGCCTCGCCCATGATATAGGCTACCGCATTTGCCGCAGCGATAACCGCACCTGCAATGGCGGTATATTCGTTTTCATCCACGCCAAATACCGCCGCAAGCCCTGCCACAATGCCGATGATTGCCACCCACAGCTTACGGCTCGTCAGTTTCTGCTTCCAATTGATTTTCTGCTTTCCCATGTATTTCCTCCGTTAAATTATCGTATTCCGGGATATACTGTGCTTTGATTTTCTCTCGGTTTTCGAACGCCGATTTGGCAAGATACCCGGCGATCCCGCAGCCCATCGGCGCGCCTATGTACGTCAGCAAACTATCCAGTGATACCGCGTCCGGCGCACGGATCATCTGCCACACGATCACCGCCATGCCAAAAGCGATGCCCACAAACCACGCCAGCACCATAGCGGATACGACGCGTTTACTGTACTGTTTTATCGTAGGTTTTCGCATGTTTGCACCTCCAGTCCTAAGTTTGTCTGTAACTCGGCAAGTTACAGGCAAGTTAAATTCTGCGGGGAAAAGGCGTTATTTCCATATTTCCCCCATATTCTGCCCATATTTCACCCGCATGCAGCAAGTTACAAGCAAATTAAACGCAAGTTAGTCGCAAGTTTGACGCAAGTTAGTACGTAATGTAGTTATTGATCCGTCTGTTGCCGAACGTCGCGTACTTGCCCGTGCCCGTCTTGCGGACGTAGCTTCCGCCGCCATCGAGACAAATCACATCCTCAAACTTCTCGCCGCGAATCTTTTCCCAAAATTCCATCCCGTAGATGTAGTTCCGCGTCGCCGTTTTACCGGAGATCACCCAGATTTTTCCGTTTCGCACACCAAGCCAGTTGCGATATGTAGCGTACATACAGCTCTCGTCCCAGCCCTGCGCCTTAACGTAGTTGTAGTAGTCCACATCGTCACCGCCGCGCACCGTAGGTACACCGGAGATCGCATAGATGGCGTCTGACGGCGGCTCGCTCATGTCCGCCACATACACCTTCCCGGAGGACGTTTTTACAAGCGTGGATACCTTTTTGCCGTGAAACTGTGTACTTGCGTTGTCGTTGCATCCGTAACGCAGTTTTCCGCCGCGGACATATTGCTTGATGTACTTCTCCGCGTCCGGCGCGATCCTTCCGATGTCGCACACCAGATTTGCCACAGGTAGCGTAAAAACGCCAAGCGCACCCTTGTACGCCCCAAAAAATCCGCCGTTGATGTAGCGATCCTCCGATACGTTTTTCTTTCCGGCATCGTGGTACTCGATCCCGAAATCATCTGCGCGACAGATCGTCAGCCCGTTTACGGTGTAATTCGTTCGCGCTTGCGTTTTTGCTTCGCAAACTGCGCCGACGATATTTTTTATACCGAGTATAGGTGTGGGATCGATAGATTTGCCGTTTTCGCGTACCTCCAAGTGCAGGTGGGAGCCGGTGGATTTGCCCGTCGATCCCTCAACGCCGAGCGCGTCACCGATCGCAACCTTGTCCCCGCGCGACACAAGGCGTTCGGACAAATGGCAGTAATAGTACAACCGCCCGTCCTCGCCGTCTATGCGGACGTAGTTCCCCCACTCCGATGTGCGGTTTGTGGGATCGGTGATGAGGATCGACTGCCCCACCACGCCACCGATCACGGCGCGTACCGTTTTGTCTGCTCCCACAAGGTCTATGCCCTTGTGGTATACGCGCTTTCCTTCGAGCATACGCCACCCAAACGGGGACGACACGCGCACCTCTCCTTTATATGGCAGTAGCATATGCTCACCTCCTACTCCTTTTTCTCCTGCTCGTCCGGCAGGCTCATGATATGATCATGCTTGTCTGTGGCAATATCGTTGCCGCCGAGCGCGTGATATGCCTTGTAGGCGCGGTTTTCCGCTTCTTTAGCGTAGTTCGGGCAGTATCCCTTTCGGCTGTACTCCTTGTAATTCCGCAGGATTTCGCCGCGGAGCAGGCACTGTACGCCCTCCTCCAATGCAGACATCCGCTGCTTTTTCATCCGCCACCACGTCACACAGGCGGATACGACCGATCCGCACACAAGCGGCACCGCCCAATTGAGTATCCTTGTTACGATTTCCATCAATTATACCTCCGCAAAAAATGTTGCATCGTCAAACCCACTCGGCACACCATCCGCAAGCGCGACATACGTTGTCGTGCCATCCGTGTAGTGATACCCCATCTTAACCGCCTTGCCCGGCAGCCAGTACAGCGGATTTTTCAATGTTCCGAGCGCGTTTGGATCTTCGACGAGTTCCCAAGCAAACCCGGCGGATGAGCTATACATCGGCTGCCACCTGTATCCGACTTTCGCCTCTACCGTTGGCATTGGTGCTTCGGGGACACTCGCAAGCATCAATGCCAGCTTTTTTGTATCCGTTAGCGGTTCGACGGTCGTTTCTGCCGCCATGGACGATTCTTGCATTGCCGCGATTTCTTCGGCGGTCATTTCGCGGATTACGCCGTTTTCGTAGATTTTCATATCAGGATCCTTTCCGTTTATACAAATTAATGATTGTTCCCTCCGCAATCAATGGGTTCGAATATCCAACTATTTTCAGACAAGTGAAATTGCCTTCTGGTCTGTTAATTTGCATGAGTTTTGTTGCGTCCGTATGAAATTGGATGCCAGTAACGCCCGCGAGCGTAACCTCTTGCATTATGCCAAATACATTTGTGGTGTTCTGTGATTTATGATATTGCGTGCACACTTGATAGCCATCAATCACTTTTGCATACACAACATCATAGCATCCCACGTCTGTCCCACCGCTTCCAATCGAGTTAGAAATGCCACATAAAGTATAATGCCCCCATGTGGTTATTGGCAAAAAGCCAAGTGCCCTACCCACTCGATTAGTGGATTCCGCAAAAGGTTTTGTGAATATAATCACAAGTATATCTGTAAGATCAAACGTATTACCATCTTTATCTGTCGTTCTGGTATACGACGCAACATCCTCCGCGATTGTCTCCGTAAACACAAACTCATATCCTTCAATGTATGGAGCAGTCCACAACGCCCCTTCCGCATCCACTCCGACACCTTGCGTCATTGCATCGGTTTTGGCGATAGGCTTCACACCGCCCAACACAGTCGGCGAAGCGATAGGCAATGTATACGCTCCTCCACTCGGCATATCCACCGGCTCCCATCCCGTCGGCTTGCCCTGCGCATCCACCGCCGTAATTTTGGCGATCTGCCCGATCTTCGCCCCAACCACGTCCATTCCGGCACCGTCCTTGCCTGGGTCACCCTTTGCGCCCGGATCGCCCTTTTCGCCTTTTGCACCGTCAAACGCGCCGCTTGCTTTTGCCTGTGCCAGCGCGTCGTTGACCGCCGTAGGTAGTGCGGTTGCATCCAGCTTCTTTTTAATCGCATCCCCCGCCGCTTTCGCATCCGCAGCCTGCCCGGATTTGGTCAGCGTAGTGTCGATAACGAACGCAGCAGGAATATTCGGTTTGTTGGTCAAGTCATTGTACGAGCCGGAGAAGTTGGACGTACCTGCACCGATATTCGCTCTCGCCTGTGTTTTCTGTTCCTCCGTGAGCGTCTGTGCGGTATACGTTACCGCATCTTCCGTATCGGATACAACCGCAGCCCATGTATAGCCACCTTCGACTCCGGTACAGATATACAGTTTGTCAGTTGATTCATCGCGGTACAGTTGATTCAAGCGTCCTACAGTTGATTCGGTGGGTTGACCTTTGCCGGATATAGTTGATATTCCACCGCTGCCACCGCCGCCGGAGCTTTGCAGCACCACCGGAAGCGGTTTCCAATTGCCGTCTTTGTCTCGGTATTTCAGTACGCCGAGATTCTGTAAAGTTGCCATTATATCACCTCTTACTGATAAATTAGCATATAGTTGTACGTGAACGCAAGACCGCTGTCACTGAACCGAAACTGTATCGTGGTCGTGCCCCCATCGTCTACACTTACGGTATACCACAACACGCCATTGCTGGGCGAGCTTACATTGGAGATTGTGGCGATACCGTATTGACCAAAAGTGTTATCTGGTATAATCTCTGTTGTATACGCCTTGTCTGCCGCCACATCAACATGAACGGCGCACATCAGCGGTTGGTTTTCGCTTGCGGACCACGTTCGCAGGTCGTTTCTCGCGCTGAGTATAATATATTGCAGCGTCTTTCCGGAATAGGATGATGTGCTGACGTATATATTGATGTATGGCAAACCGTCATCGTTCCATGCGTTCACATAGTCCGTAAAAACCGTACACGCATACTGCGTATCATCAGACTGCGGGATAGCCACTTCTTTGGACATGCTTTTTGGTTCTGCGTCCGCAATGTATCCGACAGACGGAATATATGACGCAGTAACCGTCAGTTTGGTGTTGTCGGGATTGAAACTGGTTGACAATGACGGAATTGGAGCATCAACATCCTTCATTGTGCCTGTTCTCAATACGCCGCCGGAGCGGAACTTCTTCCCGCTGCGAACCTGTGAAGCCGCTGCATTGCCAGTGGAAGGGACAATGGAAGCATTTCTCTTGCCGACCGTGAACGAGCTGAACCCATCATATCCGCTGTCCGGGGAATACCACGTGCCGTTTCCTGTTGGAGTTATGCTCTTGGATTGCAGCACAGGCTCTTTCACGCTACCAGAGCCTTTGATTAAAATCGGCATATATTCACCTCATTCATAGATAGCCATATACCTGTAGTTTCTCGCGAGAGTATACTTGTTCACATTGAATCCTACGCCGTCACCGAGTATCAGATAATCGGTTGTCAGTGTTTCGCTCATAATATCGTTGTCGTTGAAGTATCCGTATACATACATTTTCTTTTCGGAGGCATTGTAGTACATATTGCTGATGTATCGTTCTCCGTAAGGTGATGTAACTCTGTAGGACGCAGACGCAGCAAGGTATTTCAGCGTTCTGTTTCCGACAGTGTTTGCAATCCCTGTGATAGCGTTATACGCAGTTCCGGCAAGCGTGGTTGTGGTGCTGCTTTGTGTGGCTGTACCTGTGCGGAATACCGGACCGGTTACGGTTTCCTGCGGTATATCTATGGTGATTGTTGTGCTTTTTACCGTGGAACTTCCGTTGTACCCAGAGCCGCTTACATCATAGGACGTTGTTATGGACACCTTTTTCGCCGCGCTGTCCACGCTATGCGTTATTGTCGGGGCAGGGATGGAGATGGTGGGCATTGTACCTGTGCGTATGCTGTCGTACTTAGACCAGTACGTTTTCCCCTCCAACACATCTGCATCGTCCGCATCTGTTCCGGTAACATCGTATGTGTTATACCCATACACGAAAATGCGCTTAAACCCATCATATCCGCTGTTCGGCGTTACTTTTACTGCGCCGGATGTGGAGGGAGATACATATCTGTCCCCCTCCAACTTCGCGGAAGAACCGCCACCGGAACCTCTTATGAAAATCGGCATTTTACAAGTCCTTTCTGACGATAACGGTAATCGGGATTTCTGCAGTGTTCTTCGTCCCGAATGCCCGCAACGTGAATGTGCTTGCCGTCTGTCCGCCATCTTGTAGCATCAGTGCGTTAAACTGTTCTACCTGCTGCGCCGTTGCACTGGGCGGAAGCGAAATCTCTATAACGTTGCTTGCGGAGCTGAGAGAATCACAAGGAATTGCCTGCGTATACGGTGCGCTGCTGCCGATCCACGATGTGCCAATGGATATGGATGTATCCTTGACGGTTTTTCGGTCAACCATGACCACCTTGCCCATTTTGTTGACTTCGAGCGTCTTATACATATTGGACGTGCCTTGCGTCTGTGCTACAGCCCCGACCTCCGATGCAGTATATGTCGGCTTTGTTGCGGCTTTTGCCCATGCAGGAACGCCCGTCAAATCGCCATACGCGCCGGAGAAGTCGGAAGCTCCGATATTCGACCTTGCCTGTGCTTTCTGTTCCTCCGTGAGCGTCTGCTCCGTATACTTCACATAATCGCCGGCAGCCTGTACGTTGTCGAGTGCTGCCTTGATAACCCTGTTCTGCACCGGGTTTGTGCTTATGTCGGATAATTCGCTGTCGACCGTTACCGAAGTCCCTGTCCCGTCCTGACCGTTGTACACGCTGAACGTAGAGGTTGTTTTGTCCGTGTACGTGATGGTGTATGTGTCTGTAGTGCCAGCCGCGCCAGTACCCGCCGTTCTCGTGATGGACACAATGCCGCGACCGTCCGCTCCATCCGTTCCGTTGGTGCCGTTCGTACCGTTCGTACCATCCACAATGTCATATTCAAACGTTTTGGACGTATCGTTCGACAGTCCTACATCGAGTACAAATGCACGTTTCCCTTGACCCTTGTTGACCGCATTGCCGGTCAAGCTTGTAATGCTTGTGCCTGTATCTCCCTTATCTCCCTTTGCGCCGCTGATAGAGCCGAGGTTGAGCCACGTATACGCACCGCCGGCAAGCACACATGCATACAAAAGATATGGTGTTGCAGTGCCAACAAGATATGCGTTACCGGAGTTTGCGGCGGACGCGGCGGGAAGGGCAGAAGTGTTCGCAACAACACCCTTGACGTTGAAAATCTGTCCGTCAATGCCGTTGCGCACCGAGAATGTGGACGTGGTTTTATCCGTGTACTTAATGGTGTATGTGTCCAGGGAACCCGCGCTGCCGTCTCCGGATGTGCGCTCAATAGTCGAGATACCGCGACCGTCTGCAAGCGTGATGTTTTCGCCAGTCGGGAAAAGCGCGATATTCGCATCATCTGGAATGTCTGCTGCTGTTTCTCCGTCTTCGAGAACGTACACGCCAGTCGCGCCGCGTTCGCCAGAATCTCCCTTTTCGCCGCGTGGGATACCAAACGCCAACTTTGCGGCAGATTTTGTGCCCACGTTCTCAACGATTGCCTGTGCATCGCTGTCAAGCGTTGTGGTGTTTACAACCTCTACAGTTGCCGCAGCGCCGTCAAAGTCACCGGAGTTCTTCGCTTCTTCCAGTGCTTCCGCAATATCGCTCTGCATCTGCTTCCGTAACTGCTCGTACACGCTCTCCGTTCCGGGAATCGCGTTTGCACCGCGACGAACGATGGTGTTCTGCACCTCCATCACGCAGGGAAGTGTGTATTTTCGTTTCACGAGCGTGTTGTCTTCAATGGCATATCCGCTGATAACCATCTTACCAGAACCGGCATTGCGGTACATTTCAGACGGGACGGTGATTTCATGCCCGGTCAGAACCTCTACCGGAGAACCATACGGAGGATAGAACGTTGCTTTTGCGAGTAGCCCCTCCCACCCGTCGGAGAACGTAAACGACAGGCGGTCAACACCGACAGAACCGTTTGTACCGAGCCTTACATGAGACGGTTCTATGACAGTGTCGTTAATTTTCAGATTCTGCGTCATGCGCATCCTCCTTGTTGATCTCCGCTTTAATCTGGTTCAGCGTTTCCCAGATGGATACCTTGCGATAGCTGTCATCAATGCTGACCGTTGTCATGTGGTTCAGCCAGTCCGCGCACTTGAAAAGAAGCTGTTCTACCAATTCCTTGTTCATGATTGTACCTCCTGTGTGACGGAAGAATTGCCGCTTGTAGGGCATATATTCTTGCCGTTGTAGTATATCCCGTCCGTGCAAAATACATAGTCGTATTTTGATACGCTTGCCGCGCTGATTGCAGTGGAATACGGCATACTTGCTGTTACTCTCGTGTTATAATTGGCGTTTACTGTTGTGTACGTTGCAGAGTACACATACACAGATGTATTTGCGTCAAGCGATATTCCCCCTGCGGAATACAGATATATCGCAGGATAATAATCTTCGCCGCCAACGGTAATAGGCCTTGTCATAAGCCTTACTCTGTATCGCGCATCGTTTTCCGCGCCAGAGCCGAGATCTCCGCCATCCATATACGCAAATACCTGTTCTGTCGGGGTTTTCATGACAAACGACAGTCTGCTTGTGCCGTTCTTATTCCCTTGTTCGGTTACAAGTCTTATTCTGTTCCCAGATACAACGGTAGACCCGCTGTCCGACAAATCCGCAGCCGTGATAAATTCCGTCTCACCGGAAATCTGGATGTGGTCGGCGGAAATCTTGATGGAGCTTGCGGCATTGTTGATAGCTTCCACGATGATTCCTGCCGCAGAAGAATTTAATCCAGTACCTCCGCTGTTCACGAGCAAACCGATTCTCGCGCCGTTCGCATTCGCTTGCTGTTGTATGGATGATATGGATTCAATCGCGCCGTCAGCCGTTTCCGTTTTCCATGCCGTTATCTGGTCTATAGACGCTTTGTTTGCGTTTGCCGTCTGCCGTATCCCGGCTATGGACGAAATAGCCGCGTCTGCTGTGTTGCTTTTCCATGACGCAAGGGATGATATGGAGGATTCATTCGCAGATACTCTCCCTGTAATGGACGCAATGGAGTCTATTGTATCATCTTTCCATTTGGCATATGCTTCCCATTTCGATTCATTCGCGTTTGCATATGCCTTGAAATACGCCATAGCTTCCGTTGTGCCGTCTGACCACTTCTGGAACAACGCCTGTGTGTCTTCTGAGAAGTTATCGAAATCGAGGTTGTACATCATGTCGAGCTGGTCGCGGTTCTTCTTTGCGATCTCATTCCGCAGCCCCTCCAATTCCTCCTGCATCCTTTTGATGCTGCCGGAATCGCCGACACCCTGCGTTTTTGCGGCGCGTTTCTCCGCATCGGGGATGGACTGTTGGAGATACGATGGTTTTTTAACTGTCTTTATACACGTCACCCCCATACGAAATCATAAGCTCCGCCGCATGAATGATAGCCTTGCCGTGTCCGCATATCCGCAGACGGTGGCAGAACGCGCCAAACCCACGCAGCATACCGCGCATTTCCTGAAGACCGCTCCTGTTGGATTCAAGCACTTTTTTACTGGTTGCGGCGTTGAATTTCTCGCCGTCCTTGAGCAGATACGCCGAAACGCTGCTGCCGTGCCATATCTCACCGAGAAGCGTTATCTTTTTCGCGCGTCGTATATCGAGCCGCCCGCCGAACATCAAATCCGTCTCAAACCACCAGTCTCCGTAATCATCGGGGTCAAAAGTGGTGTCCGATGAATCCATGTCAAGCTTGTCTGCGTCGGCGGAACGCATCATCACAATATCGCCGTTGTCAAGAAGCCCGTACAAGCCGTTGTCGTTCGCGGCAAACTGTTTTACGTTGTGTGCAGGTGCAGAACCGCTCCACGTTCCGTTTCTTAGCCTGTAGAGCGTATTTCCTATCTGGGCATACAAAGAATCCTTATACCCACCTAAGACCGTTCCTGTAAAGCTCTGTAGCCCCAGGAAGGTGCTCACAAGCTTCGGGGTGCCGCCGCCAAATGCATACACGCCATCAGAAGACGCAAAATACAGCACACCATTTGCTTCTGCGATGGCATACGGATTGTCCGCACCATACGCACCAACATCCACAACGCGGAACGGATTCTTGTTGTTGTAGACGAGCTGCATGAAGTCTTTTTTGAACAGCACCACATGATTGTCGTAGGTGTATATTCCGGTAAACTCTCCGTCAGCCTTAACGTTGGATTGGCTCATGGACACCCATGCGTGAGCAGAGGACGTATCATCGGCGGTATCCAAATCCCAATTGGCATAGTCGTTATAAGCGGACGCATACACAAGGTTGCTGTCCACGCCAAACACGCGAGATCCGTACACGGATGCCATGTGTAGGTTGGGATATGTCGTGCCCAGAGTGGAGATTGGATTGCTTGCGGCGGGACGGAAGTCCATCGATACGCAGTCGGGGAATACAAGCAGCTTTCGCTCAAACGTGGACGCAACGATGTTTTCCGTGTTCTTTGCCACGTTGAATTGCACCACACTCCTCTTCCGCAGATCGAGCGTGTCGTTCTTCGCATCTCCGATAACGCCTGTACGGATGTCGTTGCCGCATCGCCAGTCCAGTTTGATTTTGCCGGAATCGCGGTATATCACAACAAGGAAATCATCAAATCCGAATAGCCCTATAGGCTCTGCGTAGTGCGCATACGGCGTAAACTTGTGCGATACCGTGATGTTCGGCGGGTCAATCTCCACACCGTCACAGTCGGAAATCTGTCCGCTGTCAATGGTGTCCGTGCGATTGATACCGCCCCAGCCCCACCGGAGAATGCTGTACCGTTTTTCGGCAGACGGCAGAAACGAATTGAGGTAGGAATACTCTTTCTTATCTGCCATAGCGTTCGTTCCTCTTTGCTGCCCAGATTTTCAAGGATTCAAGCTGTGTGTTGTAGTCATTCAGCCACTTTGCGGACAGTCCATCTTCGTTTGCAATCTTGTACGCTTCTCCGCGCATTTTCGCGCCCACAAGGTCGAGCCATTCCATAGGCACCATGACGTGTGCAGTTTTGGTTTCCTCCGTCTTGACAGGCGGTCGCTTGCGGTACACCACAATAAGCTGTTCGGCGTAGATCGGCGCACGTGCGTACAGTTTCCCGTCGTATTTCGTGTAATACAGCGGCTTTTCCGGATACTCATGTGCAGCAGTCTCGCCGGAACGCTCCAACTCAAGGTAGTCGAGAAACACAGTCACCACATCGTCAAATGAAAGCGTGTCGCAGTCGCTTGCTACAGGTGCGTCCGAGAGGTCAAGAGCCACCTCGTCAGGTTGGTTGCCAAAATCCACACGGAGAATGTCATACTCCTTGAACACTTCGGTGTAGAGGATCTGCTCCACCGTGGAAATCCACCTGTACCAGCTTGCATCGGGAATCACAATGGTAATGTCCGCTTCGTCTTTGACAGTAGCGATAAAATCCTTTGCCGTGATACCGGAATCGTACATATCTCACACTCCCATAAATCGTTTGCCGTGTACTCTCGCTCCCCATACGGTCTTGTACGCATAGTCCGCTTCGGCAATTGCGTCTGTGCGTCTGTCTGTATCCTTGGTCAGCAGAAACAGAATGTTGTCCACCACAGCAGGGAAGTATTCATCGTACACCGGAATATCATCGTTCACGGAATACGGTTTCTGATATGCCGTGGTGTATACGAATTTCTTGCCGTATTTGCCTTCAAGGAAGCGAACTGTGGTATCCAGATGCCGTAGGAATGCCGGTTCTCCGCACGGTTTTTCCGCGCATATCCGGTCAAATATCTCTTTTGTAACCATATAAGCAAGGCGGGGCAACGGATGTGCTTGCCTGTCCGTTGCCCCCTTTCTCCTGTTTAGATTTTTGCCTTGTTATCGTTGTGCCGATTATCCGCCTGTCGTTGCATCGCAGTTGTACAGCTCGATGCAGCCGCCCGGATTGTAGCAGATCAGCTCCATGTAGTTTGCAAGCAGCGCGCGGTATTCGGACGTACCCGGCTGGAGAACAAACACAGAACCGTTATAGTCGCAGTAATCCCAGTCGGTCTGCCGCAGCTCAAACGTGGAGGTGTCAACGCCCCACATCTTGGTGGACGGCACAAACTGTTCGTTTACAATGGTGGTGATCCGGTTTCCGGTCACAATATCGTAGCCGACCGCACCGCCGTGGAACTGCCGCTTCTCAACAACGGTGTGCGTAGAGGAACGCATGTACTTTTCATACGCTTCATACGCCTTATCACCAGCCATGATGAGGTCAATCTCAACGCCGTTGTTGCGGTTCGCCATGCGTACTGCATTGGTCAGTGCGACATCGTCAATGTCATGACCTGCGTCAATGGAGCGCGGTACGATAATCGGATTGTCGGACTTGGTCAGACCATACAGTTCAGCGGTGGAGCTGTTAAAGATTGCGCCGAGACCAGTGATTTCGCGTTTGTACGAATTTTGGACGGTCACGAAGCCGTAGTTGGTGGATGTAGTCTGTGCAGTGGCAAGCGTGACGTTGCCGGAAAGCGTGACCTTCTTGTTGGTGTGGTCGATAGCCTTAATCTGGAGGGAGGAATGAGAAGCATCGAGAGTACCATCGGTCGAACTTGTCGCGGAATACTTGTATACGTCCACCGCAAGACCGACCATCATCTTGGAGGTATCGTCTACGGTAAGCTCATTGGTCGCGGAAGCAGCTGCGGTTACATTGGCAAGTACACCGGTGCCGTCACCAAACGCCATACGACCTACGTTCCACTTTGCGGCTTCGAAAGACGCCTGAACATTGTCCATAACTGCATCCACCATCGCACCAGGGTCACCTCTGCCGAGACGGACGGTCTTGTTGGATACGCGCATATCGACATACGCATCCTTGGAGGTCAGCACAAAGTTTTCATAAATCGGCGCGTGTGCGTTCGGGGTAGCTACACACTCCTGCGACATACCAAAGCCGCCGCCGATACCGATACGCGCGCCGAAACGTGCTTCATTCGCCGCAAGCTTGGTCTTCTTGATTTTCTCCAGAAACGGGGAAGCCTGAATGTTGAGCTCGTTGTTGTACCAGGGGAGAACGTCCTCCACAAGCACTTTCTCGATGTTGATTAAATCCTGAGTTTTCTGCATGATTTTTACTCCTATCTGTGTGTAGTGTGTGTATTTGCATCTGATCAGATGTATTGTGGCTTATCGCACAAAGCGTCTCATTGCTCTTTCGCGGATGTCTTCAAACGACTTTGGCTTGCTTTCCGGGATGGGGCTTGCATTGCCTGTGCCGGAGGACGGTGCAATGGTCGGGATTTCGGCGTTCTGCTTCTGGATTTCCGTTGCACGTTTCGTTTCCAGAGCTTTCATCACCTCAGGGGAAGCGAGTGCCTTTTGCACAAGCTCTTCCGTGGTAATCTCATGCGGCTGTAAATTGCTCATGCCACGGTCGATAAGCCCGCCGAGCATATAGCGCGTGGCTGCATCTACTCCATTGAGAGCAGGTGTAGCTGCGATAATGCGCTCAATATCCGCATCGCGGTCGCGGAACGATGCAAAGCGCGGATCGGCATAAACTGTAGCCTTTGCAGCATCGTTTTCGGCGATTCTGCGTTTTGCTTCGTACTCATCACGCACCGGGGCGATTTCACTCCGTGCTGCTTCTGTTGCCCGGCGGATGGCGTAATCCACTACAGACTGCTGCCAATCCGCCATTTTTTGCGCCTGTTCTTCCTCCGACATATACCGCATGCTCGCAAAGTCAAGCGTGGGCGCAATGTCTTCGGCGGTCTGCTGTGCCTGCGGAGCTGCTTCCGGCGTAAACCGGCTCATAATACCGCTTTCCGCCGCCTGAGACTGCTGTTGCATGGCGTTGCTGGTCTGCTGTAGCTGTGCTTGTAGCTGCTGATTCTGAGACATAAGCTGCTGTACAAGCATCATCAAGTCGCTGCTCTGATTCGTGGGCTGCGGCTGATTTGCTGTGGGAACGTTGTCAGGCGCGGTCTGTTCCTGTGGCGGAACATCCACATCAGGTGCAGCCGTCTGAGGTTCCGGTTCAGTCTGCGGAGCATTTGCATTTTCTGCCTCCTGTGCTGCGTTTTCGGCTACTGCTGCCGATTCTTCGGCGGCATTTGCCGCTTCGTTGGCTCTGTCCTCACCCATAAGAGCTTGCTCCATGGCGGCGCGGATAGAATCCATTGTCACTTCTTTGCTTTCGTTATTGTCCATTTTGTGCTGCACCTCCTTGTGCGGCTAACATTTGCTGCATCATTGCGTTTTGCTTTTGTGCAAGAGCCTGTTCGTGCGCGTCGATATGCGCATCAAATGCGGCTGCGTACTGCGGCATAGCCTTTCGCAATAGCCTGTAATCCATCGAAAGCGCGTATTTTTTGTGCTCCTCGAGGTGGATTGCATCATCGTCATAACGGTAACGCTCCGGCACAACGCCTTGGTCAAGGAACGCATTTTCCCGCGCGGCGTTTTTACGCTGAAGCTCATCGAGCGTAAACGCATCTCCGGAGGCACTATCGCCCATGAACAGCTCCCGCGCGCGCTGCTTTGCGGATTTGGATAGCTGCCCGTTATCGTCCGTAAACGCGCCGAGCTGCAACGCCTGAACGAAGTCCTGCCGCTGCTGGTCTTTGCTGTGGCGCAGCTCATTTTCGGCTGTATACCGGATGTCATACGAGTTAATATCATCCGCGCACCACGTGTACACATATCCTGCATCATCAGACCCGGCAATCTGCATTGTGCGGTAACCGGAGGAATACTCCTTATTGAGCCGCAGCCAGACACGTGCCATTGCAATGACTGCATCGCGAATGTTGTCCGCCGTCAGGCTCATGCGCGTGTTGTCGATCTGCCGCAGATTGTCGATGGCAGTGCCGGACGTAACACCGGACGGCGTAGCCCCCACCACCATGAGCTGTGAAACGCCTGCCACATACTCCATATCAGACGCAATATGGTCGCGCTCCGACAGAACCGTAGACGGGAGGTCGGGATACTGGAGGAATGACGGTCTATCGCCTACGTTGCGGTAAATGAGGATTGTCCCCGGCTCAATGCCTGTTGCGTCCAGCTCGTCCAGATTGGCGATAGACCCCTCCGGCGCGATAAGCGGATTGGCGGCTATGGTGTCCACGTAATCCTGTATCTTGTTGACGATACGGTTGTACGTCCGTTGCAGCGGAATCAAATCCTGAATCGGAGATTTGCCGAAAAACTGCCCCGCAACAGGTTTGGATTTGACCGCCACAATTGGCATTTCGCCAGCCGGAAGGTCACCGTAATACACAATTGCATCACGAATAACGATAACCAATCTGCCTTTGGGATAGTCTCTGGAGGGATTTTCAAGGTACGTAACTACTTTCTCCACGTCCTCGACCTGTTCCTTGCTCATGCCGATTGCGATATTGTTGCGCCCGTGTCCGGTCATGGCGTTTTCCATCGGCGTGAGAACGTATGTCTCCATCATTCGCCCTTGCAGCTTGATGCCGTACAGGTCGTATATCTCGCCCACGTCACGCACCTGCTCAATGATGATGTCGTGCTGGTCGCGTATCTCCTGCACACAGAGCGAAGCGGGGAACACCTCATAAGACGATACAAGTCCAAAATCAAGACCGCCCGTGCGGATCGGCTTCTCCGGGCGGACAATCTCGCCCTGCTCATCGTAAACGGCACCCTCATTTGCGATCAAGTCGCCCCTGTTTGGATCCCAGAACGACAACGTGAATGCCGTGCCTGTAAGCTCCGCCCACGAAATCAGTTTGTCTTTTTTCGCCTGGAAATCCGTATCGCCCTGGCAGTACGTCAGCAGCTTGGTGGATACCTTTGCTTTTGCGTAATCGTCCATCTCTGCGGAGCGTGGCTCAACCACCATGTCGTAGTTAACCGACTTAAGGTTCGCGTGGCGCGTCTCCATCAGCGGAGCAATGCGGTTGTACACCCTGCGCTCATTGTCCGCCTTAGTTACGTACTGCTCATCATCGATCCTGCGCGATGCAATGTTGATGTCGCAGTTTTGGTGACCGGCTAAAAAGTTTGCATTGAGCGTCCATTGCAGCTCCAACACGGCACGCTCGTCACGCCTGCGCTCCAGCTCCTGCATGATGTGCGACACAAGGTCTTCTTCGTAAATTTCCGTTCCGTCCGCATCCACCGCTGCGGGCGCGTCCCTGCTCCTCTGCTGTAGATCATCCTGCGGCGGCTTTCGCCCGGCGAATATCTTGTCAAGCAAACTCATCTCTTGCTAATCCTCCTGTCGTTGACATACGGCGTGATCACGCTGTGACGGCTTTTTTCGGCGGTTTTTGTGGGCTTCTCCGGCACGTCCAACAGCGCACCACGAATCGCTCTCAGCTCCCGCACCACCATAGGCATTATCACCGCCACCATGCCGAGCTGTGCCGCCAGTACGATTCCGACAGCCACCGCCGTTGCAATATCACTCACTCTTCGCACTCCTGCGCTGTGGCTTCACCGTTTCCGGCTTCTTTTCAGCTTCCACCGGCTGTGGTTCGTCCCGCAGAAGCTCTAACGATGCAGACAGTACCTCTTTCGACCGGTCCTTGCCTACCAGCCGCACATATGCCTCCACAAGATCCGCAAGGCAGTCCTCGCAGATAAAGGACGGACTCCATCCGAGCGTACCTCTGTGGTAGATGAGCGTCCGCTTGTCGTGACACTTGTCCGTGCTGCACTCTCCTGCCCTGCCTGTGGAGTAGAGATGCAGCTCCAGCTTGCCGTGCTTTTTACCGTTTGTATTTGCCATTGTTTTTTTACCTCCTGACGTGTGTGGGAATGCGGTTTTTGCTGAATACCGCCTGTTTGTGCTTGTCTATCATGATTTCCTCCGGTGTCCGAGTGTCCGGCTCTCTCGGAACACTGGCGCGAGACACACAAAAATATCGCAGCGCGTCCGGAAGATGCGTGACTTCGTGCGGCTCTTTTGCCGCGTCGTTGCAGCTTTTTTCGTCCGCCTTGATTGTCGAAACGCACCGGATGAGGTTTTTGCACGTTGAGAATATCCGCAAGCGCGCCGTTTTGCCCTCACCGGAAGGATCGGGAACAGGCTTGAGCCGCTCATGCACCTGCATCCACCCTTGCACACGGTCATTTGATGCCTTGGTGAGGTATACGCCGTTGTCCATGTATATCTCTGCCATTGTTCGCCCTGTGTCCTTTGTCCTGCTCCACATATCCGGCGGGGCATAGGTGATATACTCCTGTTCGCGCGGCTCTGCGTCGCGAATCGCTTGTGCGGCTTGTGAAACGATAAGCCCCGATTGATAGACCTCGCCAATCACATAGGCGGTATCGTGCGTGTCTATGGCGATATACAGGCAAGCCAGCGCATCCAGACCGTAGTCTATCGCGCGGACGATCTCCCAGTGATCGGGTATGGGGAATGGCGAAACCACGTGAATATCGCGGGAAAATTGATCGAAGAACACCGCTCCGTCCACTCCCCATTCGCCCAGACCTGCCACTTTGTAACGCTCTGGGCGCGTCTTGCGCATATCCTCAAACGCCTGTAGGTCGGTCTCGGACAGCCACGGATTATCCTTGTAGGTCGTAGTCATGGGAAGCACATTTTCGTGCGGTTCGTCAAAAAATCGCGCCTTAATCCAGGTCGAATCGCTCCACGGATTGAACACCATAATTACCCTCTTAAAGTATCCGACCGGGAGCTCACCTCTAATCGACTCGTCCAGCATATTGAAATCGTCCTCAGAATCGACCTCGAATGCCTCCTCTATGAACATCCAGCACAGAACGCCAGTTGAAACGGATACAGAAGTGACTTTAGCAGCGTTATCCAGACCCTTGAAGATGATCTTCTGCCCTGTCGGCTTGTAAACCATCAGCAGCGGGGACGTCTTGCTTATCGGATAGTCCCAATAATCCTCCACGTGCAGCCGTTTAATTGCCCATATCAGGTCAGCACAAACGCTATCACGCATCGTATCAAGCACCTTACGAACAACAAGAGTGTTGGCAAGCGGATAACGCATCATCTGCGAAATTATCCATAGAGCAGCGTGTTTGGATTTGCCGGATCCGCGAGAACCCTTGCAGACAACATATGTTTTGTTTGTCCGCCAGAAGCACTTGTATGCCGGAGCGGTTATCTCCGACAGTTTGACTGTGTCAGACATACGCAATGCCTCTAACTATCCTTCCGACCGCAGCGTTTGTCAATCCGTATCTGCTTGCGATAGCCACCGTTCCGTGTTCGCAGCTGCCACGCACATACTCAGCTCTTATTGCTTCAGCTTGCGCTTGCGTGAGTTTGGCGTTTCCATTGGCAGTACCGCGAACCGGTTTTTTAAGATTGTGTGCATATGCGTGTAACATCTGCTGGTGTCGGTCGCACCACTCCAGGTTATCTACAGCATTGTTTGTTTTGTCTCCGTCCTTGTGATTAACAGTTTCGTATCCATCCGGGTTTGGGATAAACGCCTCTGCGACAACTCTGTGGTAACGTATCCAGACGGATTTGCCGCCAACTTGCATCGCTGTGAATAAATATCCATCTTTGTTCCGTTTTGGAGTCATTTTGCGCATTTTGCCGCTCACCGCACTGTAAATATCCCCGTTTTTGCTCACGTAATACCTTCCGCCAGAGCCAGCAATCTCAACAACATCCACCATCACTTGTCACTCCCCCAAATCATCTCGAATCACCACCGGCACACCCCCCTTAATATCCTGCTCCTGCTTTGTGCTGTATCCATATCCGCCCATCCACAGTGCTGCAAGATTTGCCGGTATACATCCATCCTCAAACAGTCCGCGCGTCTCCTGCTCGCATATATCGGTGATTTTGCGCACAGTTTGGGCAAAATCGGGATTGTCGGCGTAATTTTGGTACCACGCGTTGCTGCTTGTGCCGCAAAACACGCAAAATCCCTTGATCGTGGGCGATCTGGGCGCGGGGACATCGACTTGTACGGCAGATAGCGTATCCTGATCGATGATTGTACGCTTTTTGGTGTGATTTAGGCACTTATCACTCTGCAAATACTCCTCAAATTGCTCTTGCATATCCTCCTCATCCACCCAAATCCGTCCAAATGTGCTATCCTTAGCTACATATAAGTGCTGCTTGCGTATCTTTGGCTTGCGATCTGCTCCCATCTTATCACCTCCTTTTTGGCACGTGTAAACAACAGTTTTTTGTAGTTGTAGGTAAATCCTACTTACACTATACTATCATTTTAGGTTTGTGCTACACTATATATAGCACCAATGTAGTAACTGCTACGCTATAGTTGCTACGATCCTATAGATCAGCCCCCGTTATCTCGATCCCCGAGCAGATACAGCTATACCCCTGCAATCGAGAGGATAGCTGTATCAACTGGATCAGCCCCCGTCAGAGCCGTCACCCGTCGCTTAACACTCCCTTGCAGCGATCCCTATAGCACACTCTCAGTCCATGTGCAGTGATCGCTCCCACAACCCGAGCTTACCAACCCGATCTGTTTTTGCAGGAGATCGCGACCTGCTGACGGGCGAAACCGTAAGGGAGTCCGTTTTCGTCCGGCTTGTTTTTTTGCATCGGTGCAGTCGACACCTCGTGCAGTTTTTGGAGTCATGCACGGCTTGGGACTCGTTATGTGGCGTGAGAACACTCCCGCTTTGTGCCTATATTATACCACTGTTTGCCTATCTAAAAAGTGACATCTTTTCTCGGCACTTCTCCGTGATTCTGCACAAAACCATTTCTTGTATGTGGGGTTCCTTGCTTAACATAATCTGCACAGTTTTAACCACATTGTTTTGTACAACATTTTCCCAAAAACTTTTGCAAAACCTCTTGACAAACCACCCAAAGAGTGGTATAATATAGTCAAGCAAAGGGAAAACACAAAGGAGATATAAAAATGAAAGAATACAGGATCAAGGGAACGTGGTACACCGTCAAAGCAAGTTGCATTAGACAGGCGCTGAAGAAACTTGTAGATGAGGACGGAGACTTTATTTATACTCCGCATTGGTACACAAGAAGCAATCGGAAATCGTGGGCCGAATTCGAGACAAGCTATGGTTATAGCGGAATCGTTGAAGAAGTATAACGCAGAGTGACCCGCTCCGGCGGGGTAATGCACACGGCACACGCCGTCCGGTCACAAGTCCGGAAGAAAGGAACGAAACCATGACACAGACCAATCACAGCTGGAGAATCGCCACCTACATCATTCCGCAGGGCGCGGAGCTTGTATGCGACAACGCAGTGCGCACGGACCGCTTCATCTTCGGCGCGGCGCTCATCCGCTACGAGGGCCAGTATTGGCTCTGCCAGAACTACTGCCTGTATAAGGTAGACCAGGACGCGGCCGCGGCGTTTGCGGCGAACCTGTAAAGGAGGACAGGCACATGACACCGCAGGAAATGATTAAGAGATACCAGATCACCTTCGCACCAAACGACACAGCCAAGCTGATGCTGCGCGGCGTAAAACGTTTGAAAGCGGAGGGCATGTTCGACGAGGTGACCGCGCACAAAGCGGAGATCATAGCGATCCTGACCGCCGAGCGCGAGGCCGCAGAGAAAGCAGCCGCCGAGCGAGAAGCGAAGATCGCGGCCATTGAGGGGCTTGACGAGATTTACGCCGCTATCGAGGAGCATGAGCGGCACCGCGCCGCGTTTGAGCGCGCGATGTACCGGGGAGACGGGATCCTCCCAAGCATGCCGAAATCGGACATCAAGGCACTGTGTGCGAAATACCCCCGCGCGGCGGCCTACATCCAGACGTGCGAATACAGCAACTCCGAGAACCTTACCCAGATTGGCATTGGGATCCGGGCGAAAGAACGCATCATCAACGGTGAGGATTATGAGCAGGTACTCGCGGACATGGAAAAAGAGTGGGGCGACTACTGCCACGAGCATATATGGGATTGAGGAGAGCAAACAATGACAATCACCCAATTCACCACTGCCCGCGCGGCGGCTTCATCCTGCCACAGCTCCGCCGACTTCCTCGGGCGATTCCCGGATATCGCCCCGTGGGAGCTTGAGGACGTGTGGACGGTCCACGACGACTACAGCATTGCGACCGTCCGCGCACTGTCCGGTCTGACGCAGGCGGAGTTTGCAGAACGATATCATATCCCGCCGCGAACAATCGAAAACTGGACGCAGAGCGGCAAGGCCCGCCGCGAAATCTCGCCGTATCTGCTGGACCTATTGGCCGTCGACGTGATCAACACACGCGCGGCGAGAAAATATTAAAAAACTTTGCGAAAACCCCTTGACAAACCACTCAATGAGTGGTATAATATAGTCAACAAAAGGGAAAACACAAAGGAGATAAAAATCATGACGACAGCCGAAGCGATTACAAGAACCGAGAACGAGATCCAGTACTGCGAGGCAAACCTCGAGGAAGCGGTAGCCGAGTACAAGCGCAAGATCGCAAGCTACACCGCGTTTGAGATCGCGGAAGGCATGGCGGAAGGCCTCCAGCGGCAGGTAAAGGAACTGACCTCGGAGATTCGTACGAAGAAACAGTTCGCAGAAATGCTTAAAACAATCAGATAAGGAGACACGAAAATGACTTACACCACCGAGCAGAAAGAACGTGCAATCGAAATCGCAGAGCAGATCAAGGCAGCGGATACATGGGACATGGAAGCGCTCAAAGAATTGTGCGAACTGGCAGGCATGAGCGAAGAGTGGGCAAACACCGACGGCGATACCTTTGAGAGCGTTGCATACGCGGCAGCCGATAAGCTCGGCGTGGAGATCCTGTGAACCGCGCCGTACCTTTGGAGGAGATAAACGCCGCCATCACGGGGAAGCCTGAAGAAAAAGTGATCGAATATCTCACCGGCAAAACGGTCGGTGAGATAGAATTCATCGGGCCGGGCGAAAACGTCTCCACATACACATACGGAAACCGCACTGCCATCCGCCGCACCATCGTGTCGCGCTGCCTCATCTGCGGCGGCGTGTCCGAGCATCCGCTCAGTTTTGCCCGAAAGAAACTGAAAAACGGTACGCACCTGATCCTCTGTGAGCACTGCTCCCGTCTGTCAAGCGACAAGGACCTGACGGGCCAGACGCTCTACAGCCTGCACGTCTTGCACCGCGTCGGGCCGTGGAATGGACTGAAAACAATGTGGCACGTGCATTGCCTCGCGTGTGGCGGCGAATATGACATAGACCAGCAGCATCTCGGAAAAACGCGGTCCTGCACCTGCGGAAGGAAGAAAGGGCTTGAAAGCGGTCAGGAATCAGTCGCAAACCTTGCGAAAGGCGGATCGGCCGTACATGGCGTCCTGCGACACAACCTAAACAAAAACAACACCTCAGGCGTGCGCGGCGTTTCGCCCAAGAAGACGAAAGACGGGATGCTATACTATCGAACATACATCAATTTTCGCCGCAAGCAGTACCACCTCGGCAATTTCCCGGATCTCGACTCCGCGATTGCCGCGCGGAAGGCAGCAGAAGCTCACATATATGGCAACTATCTCGCGTGGTATGCAGAGCACTACCCCGAGCAATGGGCGAAGTACACCGAACGAAACCCGGAATCAGCCGACAAACCAAAAAAGCAGGAGCCGTAAAGCCCCTGCTTTTTTTTGATTCAATGCCGCTTTCGCATCATCCGACAATCTTTTCCCCTACAAATATGGTAAAATATGGTATCCCCACAGAAAGGAGAAGCCACATGAACCGTATCCAATACATCCGTGAGATCAAGCGGCTGCTTGCTAAGTGTCCCATGCGCGTCCTCGATCTCGTCTACCGCATCCTCCGCAGCTCCGTGAGATGATGCAAGCGGTGCCGATCCGGTGTCGCTTATTGCATACTCTCCACTATCGCAGCAACTGCGTCCAGCTTTTTCCGGTCGAGCTTGTCCAGGCGGATCACAACATCCCTGTATCGATCATCCGTCTGCATCCGAAGGGCTATATCAGCTATCGCCTGGTTACGCACCGTTTCCGGATCCACATCCACTGTCATTGGCACATCGTATCCCATCAGCCACAGAGCATTAACGTCCAATGTCTTTGATATTTTTTCTATCGCAGCTTGTTTGGGATTCATTTTCCCAGATACATACAGAGATATAGCACCTCTTGGAAGTCCACTATCCCTCACTAAATCAATCTGTTTCATCCCTCTTGCGTTCATGACCGTTCTGAGCCGTTCCGCTGTCGTAGCAACTCGTTCCACTTTTAACATCCCCCTCTTTAGCTTTATTATACCACGACTTCGGCTGGCGTTCAACATCATTTTTATTATTTTTCTTGTCTTTTTTTCGAAATTGTATTGACAAAGGCGAAATGGTGTGGTATAATAGCATCAGTTCCGAAACCGAAATCATTTCAAGGAGGTGATAACATTGAAGTACGCGAAATTGCGCGGTGCCATACGCGAAAGACTGGGGTCAGAAGGTGTTCTTGCGGTGAAACTGGGGATGAACCCAGTCACGCTTAGCAAGAAGCTGAATGGAAAAACGGACTGGAAGAAGAACGAGATCGAGAAAACGCTCGAATATCTGGTTATTCCGCGTTCGGAAGTGTATGACTATTTTTTTGCAATAACAAATGAAGTCGACAGCTATGACTTTTTCAATCGAGCACAGGAATTTATTGACGAAACGAGGAACAAGCAATGAATACAATCGTATTTGTTCCAATTAAGGACTACTTCCAATCAAGAAAGCGACTATGGTTAAAAATGCTTATACCCTTTCTTTCTGGCGTTGCTGCCCTTGTTGGCGCATTTGTTTTTGACTTTGGGGATGAAAACGATATTTGCACTATTTTTTCGGAATTTATCAATGTACAGATTAACATAGTGGCAATCCTTATTTCGTTTTCTGTCGCCATAATAACAATATTGGTATCGGCTGATAATAAGAACATTGAACAGCTAAAAAACACTCCCTCAAGCGATTGCAAACAAATAAACGGCAAAACATTATCGCTGTTTCAAGTTTTATTATCCAACATTGCATACAATGTCATAGTGGAAATAATATACTTGATTCTGCTGATTGTAGTCGTGCTAATAAAGGCATTGTTGCCGGCTGTACTGTTTAAGTATATTACCGCTGCTTGTGTCTTCTTTATTATGCACATTCTTTTTGTATTGCTTGAATCTGTTTCACAAATGTATTTGACATTTTGGAGCAAAAGTTTCTGATTCGGAATCAAAATCACACGGAGGTTCAAAATGAGCAATATTGAAATTTTCCAGAACGAAGAATTTGGCGAAATCCGAACCATCGAAGAAGAGGGCAAGGTGCTGTTCTGCGCGAGTGATGTGGCAAAAGCACTCGGTTACGAAAAACCCAATAACGCGGTAGCCACGCACTGTAGGGCTACCCTGAAACGGGGTACCCCTATCAGCGGCAAAATGCAGGAAATCAACTTTATCCCTGAAGGCGATGTGTACCGCCTTATCACACACAGCAAGCTCCCGTCGGCGGAAAAGTTTGAATCATGGGTATTCGACGAAGTCCTCCCCGCAATCCGCAAAACAGGTGGGTACGTCAACGACACGGAGACGTTTGTGGACGCTTATTTCGCCGGAATCCCAGAAGAGATGAAAGCCATCATCCGCGTCAGCCTGGACACCATCAAGATTAAGGACGGCATCATCGAAGCCCAGAAGCAGACCATCGCCGAGAAGGACAGAGTGATCGAGTACAAAGAAGATGTGATTTGCGGTCTTGTGGACGATATTGACCTCGCGACAAAGCGGCAGCGCATCAAGCAGATCATCCAGTACCACGCCAGGAGCAAGGTGGAGATCATGCAGAAGTGGAATCTCCTCTACAACGAGTTTGAAGCAAAGTATCATGTAAACCTGTCCGTGCGGTTTGAGAACAACAAGGACGCATTTAAGCCGAAGCTGCGCAACAAGGTAGACCTCATTGACCGCCAGATGAACATGATTCCGCAGCTATATGAAATCTGCTGCAAACTGTTCGAAAGTGACGTCCAGAAGCTGAGAGCCGAATGGGATAGCGCGATTGGATAAGAAAGAGAGGAGAAGCAATGAAAACCTTCACTCTCACATTGTCAACAAACGATGTGGCGATAATTCAGAGATCTCTACTGTACACCAAAATGTCGTTACAAAATGAATCTCATGCCCCACAGCATAGTCCGGAAGTTCGAGATAGTTTCGTCAAGACATCCGAAGCAATCCGCGACATTTTGAACGACATATTAATTCAGTGCGAAAAACAGAAAGAACAGGGGGAAGCAGAATAATGAAACCTTACATCAAGCATGACAGATGGGGCGATCCGGTGTGCTGTGATTGCGAACACGCTTTCCGTGACGGAGAACGCGCCATGATTGCCGACAACGAGGTGATCTGCTGGGACTGCGTGGAAAAGTGGGCGGAGGACGATCTTGCCGACCTGCTCGACCACATCGCCAGCGGTGACGCGAGGACCATATTCGATTGGCAGGTAGACGAGATTTCGCAGGACGCCACAGAAGAAGCGGGAACGGAACGACAGGAAGAAATGGAGATGATAATGCATGACTATCACTGAGTGTAGAGAGCGCACAGACGCGATTCTGACCGCTGTAGGCGCGCTAAGCATGGTGGGCGGTATCTGTACTGCCGCCGGAGTAAAGTACCCCGTGAGCGAATCTCCTGCGCTCTGGATAGCGACCGTAGCCCTGTGGACGATTGCAGCCGGATGTGCAGCCGCTTGCCTGACGAGTGATGCAAGACGCAAAAAAAGCCGCGACAGAAAATGTCACGGCATGATGCGGATGGACACCGACGGAAGATGGTATAGCGAGAGATGACCGCCCAGAAAAGAAAGGACGGGTCGCAAGCATGGAGGACTTACGACCCTATGAACCATGGAGTAAGCGAGGGGGGATCGCTGTTTCCGGATATAGTATACCACACTTCCGAAGAAAAGTCAAGCAATCCAAGCCCAATGACAGGCACAGCCATAGACGGCACCATAACCCTATGCGGCATGAGCATATCCGATATGCCGATTCTGGTCCGCAAGGCAATCACCAAGCTATGGTTTTACGAACATAACGAGATATAGAGAGGTTATAAAATGGAAAACGCAATGGAGATCTACACACAGTGTTGCAGCACACCGCAGAACGCGCTGAAGCCCATCACCGCCGGACGGCTCAAGGGCATGAGCGACATCAACCCCATGTATCGCATACAGAAATTAACCGAGGTATTCGGCGCGTGTGGATTCGGGTGGAAGTACACCATCGAGAACAAGGAGATCATGGACGGCGCGAACGGCGAAAAGGTCGCAATCGTAGACATTAACCTCTACGTGAAGTGGAACGGCGAGTGGTCGGAAGCGATTCCCGGCACAGGCGGAGCTTCCTTCATCGCCAACGAGAGAAACGGAGCGTACACGTCGGACGAATGTGTAGACGGAGAATGCGAAGTTCTCACCGCAAACGGATGGATTAAATTCAAAGATTACAGCGGAAAAGACGAAATTGCTCAATTTGACAAGGAAACAAGCGAAATTAGTTTTACCAAGCCAACTCGCTTCATTCACAAGGTGTCCTCAGATTTATACGACAAAGGCGGAGTAATCATGACTGCGCATCACCGAAATCTCGTTCAAAGAAGATCTTGCGGTGACAGAGTGGTTCTTCTGGCAAAAGACTTTGCGAACCAAAAATTCTTGCCTTCTCGGAGTGGATATGGACGAAGCAAGTCGTTCAGAGATGTCAAGTGCGGATTGTTTGGCACCCCACAACCACTAACGGTTAGTCAAAGAGTAGGTATCATGATCGCTTGCGACGGAACATTATATCGTCAAAATTCAAATGGAGATACATTCTGGCGACTTGAATTCAGCAAAAGCAGAAAAGTGGAAAAAGCAGAAATGCTATTGGAAGAAGCAAACATTGAGTTTAAAAAAACAATAAACACAAGAAAAAACGGTTCTATGACTACATCGTTCGTTTTCAATTTAAAAGGTGATTTCAAAGACTACAGGACATTTCTACCGTATGGAAACTACCCAGGATTGTGGAATGAAATCGTTTCGTGGGATGGATGCGAAACATGCGGGGTCCAAACTTTCTGCACAACAGATAAAGAAAACGCAATTCATATACAAACACTTCTCGCTCTATCAGGCGAAACCGCAACGTTAGCGACAAGGGAGCGCATGAACACCAAACACCATGAATTGTATGTGCTATACAAGAAAAAACACCATACTGGTTCCACAGGATTCAAAAAATACAGTGGGGAAATGGATGTCTATTGCGTGGAGGTTCCGACAACATTTTTCTTGATAAGAAAAAATGACGAAATCTATGTAACTGGGAATTGTTATAAGATGGCTCTCACCGACGCGCTCAGCGTATCGTGCAAGGCTCTCGGCATCGGTGCAGACGTGTATTGGGCTGCCGGACACACGAAATACGACGCACCACGCCAGACCGTACAGAATCGCCAACAGCAAGCGCAAGCGCAGCCCCTGCCAACCACACCAAAACAACAACAAAACGCCGCACAGCCAAACGTGGCGCAGCCTACGCCACGCAAAAGGCTGATGCAGCTATTGGAAGCGCGAAACATTGACGTGCAGCAGTATATGACGGCAAATAACCTCTCCAAGACCACGCCGGAATCCGAAGTGGAGCGGATGATTAAGGAACTCGAACAGCTTCCCCCGGTACCGTCAGAGGTAGCATGACCCCATGAAGCCAAAGCGGACTGTACATCCGCAGCGGCTCCGTCTTACGGTGCAAGTCCGTAACCGATGAGCATAAGCGAAACGGAGACTACACAAACCGAAAAGGAGAATGAACCATGGACGAGCAGAAGATGATCCCCGAAAAAGAGCAGGACGGATTCAAGATTGATTCCGATTCCAAGGCAGAATGGGCGGTGAAGCGCATCAAGGAAGCAGAACGCGAACAGAACCGCTTGCTTGCGCTGGTTGATGAAGAACGCGCCGATCTGGATGTGCGGGAAAAGGAAATCCTCGACAACTACGCTCAGAAGACGGACGGCTTGAAAGCACTGCTGGAGGAATACCTCCGCGCACAGCACGCCAAGGAAGAAGCGAGAGAGACGAACACGCAGATCACATATCAGCTTCTCTCCGGCAAGTTGGTGTATAAGAAAAGCGGTCTGGAGCTGAAGCAGAACGCAGACGTGCTTGTGAATTGGTGCAAGGAACACTTGCCTGATGCAGTCAAGGTGACCTACGCGCCGAAGTGGGCAGAAATCAAGAAGAACATCAAGGTTGTGGACGGCATTCCGGTGTACGCGCCGACCGGAGAAGTGGTGGACGGCGTAGAAGAAGCCTACGTGGCAAGCAAATTTAACGTGGTATGAGTACGGAGACAACAGCAAGACTGCGTGACATGACGCAGGACGTAAAAACAAGGCGGTATGTGCTGACACTGGAGATGCAGGACGCACCAGCCGCCATGCGGGTATGGGATGAGCTGCACGGGGACGAAAAAATCTCCGTCCGGCTGTCCAAATACCGCAGGAAACGCTCCCTGGACGCAAATGCTTACGCCTAGACGCTCCTTGACAAACTGTCGGTATGTTTACATATCCCGAAAGAAACGCTCTACAGGGGCTATATCAAGGACGTAGGCGGCGTATCCGATACAGTGTGCGTAAAAACCGAGAGTGTGCCGAAGCTGTGCGCCACATGGGAGAAGAACGGCGTCGGATGGCAATGGGCATCGTTTCCTTCCTCCACAAACGGCTACACCAACGTAATCCTCTACTACGGATCCAGTACCTACGACACAGCCCAGATGGCGCGATTGATTGACCTGATCGTGCAGGACTGCAAGGCGCAGCACATCGAAACGGCAGACCCAGAGGACGTAAAGAGCCTGCTGCAAATGTGGGACGAAAAAGCGAAAGGAAGGTGATAATATGGCAGAAAGAGACTTCAAGGGGATATGGATTCCCGCTGAAGTGTGGTTAGACGAAAGACTTAATCCGCTTGAAAAGGTGATACTCATGGAGATCGACAGTTTAGACTGCGGTGAAAATGGGTGTTACGCAAGCAATGAGTATATCGCTGGATTCTGCCAGTGTTCTGAATCAAAAGTAGCACACGCAGTCACTCGACTTGTTGAGCTTGGCTACGTATCCCGAAAATCGTTCGACGGAAGGCAAAGAATCTTGCAAAGCAGACTTGCAAAATTTGCAAGGCAGAATAGCAAAGTTTGCAAGGCAGACGTGCAAAATTTGCAAGAAAGTAATATAGACAGTAATATAGACATTAGCAGTAGTATTAATAAAGAATATAAAGAAAGTCCGCAAGAGAGCGATTTTACGGTCGCTGTAGTGGATTACCTGAACGAGAAGGCGGGAACGCATTATAGAGCGGGAGTGCCCAAAACACAGGCGTTGATCAAAGCGAGAGCGAAAGAGGGGTTCACGGAAGCAGACTTCCGCACGGTAATCGACAAGAAGTGTGCAGACTGGATCGGAACAGAGTACGAACAGTATCTTAGACCGCAAACCCTGTTCGGGACAAAGTTTGAGTCGTATCTGAACAATATACCGTACAACAACAGATGTCAGACGCATAAGAAGCGACCTGCCAACGTTCCGGATTGGGTGCCGGATGAAGTCGTGGATCAGCCGGACTTCAAGTGCATGGATACACTGCTCAACTATCCGTCGTATGGTATCGTGACATATGTTACAACGGCTGGACAGTACGGCACATGGGAACCCGGAACAAAGGAACGTGCGGATAAAATCCAGAGTGACTACAATGAGTGGCTGAAAAAGAAAGGCGGCGTAAAGTAGAGTGGACAGAGCTATGCGCGACATTATCAGTGCATCCATGGAAAATGCACGTCCAATGCCCGGTGATTACCCGGTAAATGGGATACTGTACTGCGGCAGGTGCAATAAGCCGAAAGAAAAGCGCATAGAGTGGGTAGGCAAGCCAGTCACCGTCGGTATCATGTGCGACTGTCAGCAGAAGAAATACGATGCAGAGGAAAAAGAGAGACGCGCACAGAAGATAGCGATCAACCGCATGAGAGCTTATGGTAACGAAAAGATGGCATCCAAACTGAGCCGGAAGAATTTCGCCCATTGTAATCCGCAGTTGTGCAACGAATCTGCATATGAAGCCATCAAGGATTATGCAGATAACTACGACAAGTACAGGCAGCAAGGAAAAGGGCTGCTTCTGACGGGCAGTGTAGGTGCAGGAAAGACCTATGCGGCACTCTGTATCCTGAACAAACTGCTCGATGAATGTCACACAGGCTTGTTCACAAGCTTCTCGCGCATAGCGGACGATCTGTTTTCGCTGAGAGAACGCAGAGAATACATAAACACGCTTACGGATTATGACGCAGTGGTGATTGACGATCTCGGCGCGGAACGTTCCAGCGAATGGATGATGGAGCAGGTGTATTCCGTTGTGGATGCATTCATCCGTGCGGAAAGACCTATGATTATAACCACCAATCTTCCGTTCGCAGAGATCAACGACTGCAAGGACATATCCAGACAGCGCATATATTCCCGTATCCTCGGCAGTTGCAAAGTCGTGACATTTTCCGGAAAAGATATGCGAAAGGAGGGAATAGCCCAATGAGCAACAGTAAATGCCACTTTAGCCTTGCAAAGAACCGCACGGAAGCGGATATGCCGACAGGAGGTATATGTGACGTTCCACGGTATCCATGCAAGAAATGCCGACACTATTCCGTATGCACGAATATGTACTGCGAGAGCTTCATCCGGTTCTACCGCGATTTCATGGCGGACTTCCGCACGAAGCTCGGTGTACCACAGCCAAAGTTACTGGAACAGATTCTTTCCGGGGAGGATTAGCCCATGATTCCGCTTATGCACAAGCCTTGCCAGCCGCGCGTATCCACAACAAGCATCATCACCAAAAAGGCATACCGTGAAGAACAGCCGGAACGCTTCCTGCGCAAGGATACCAAGGATGATATATCCATCTGCCTGAACTGCACCAGAAAATCTTGCAGCGGCTCAAAACGCTGCCTGCTGAAACGAAAAGGAGAACAGAACAATGTCAATCCGGATTGAGAACACCGTGTATCCGTCCACGCTACAGTGGCAAGCGGCAATACGCGGCATGAGAAACGCCAAACGCAGCTGGGACAAATCCGACACGGATGATACCGGGATCGGAGAAGCCGACCTGAAACTCATGAGAACCCTTGTACAGGCAGGCTCGTCCCACAGAAAATTCCTCCGTATGCTCCCGGTCATAACGGACATCACAGCACCGTCCTATTGGGTCGCGGAGCTGGATACCTACAAACTCGGAACCACCAGGAACTCGTGCAGCTTCATGCACACAGGCACACTGAAACCGTTCACCAAGGACGATTTCAGCGTGGAAGACGAGGCAAAAGAAGCCGGGATCGACCTCATTCTCTGGCTTTTGAACATCCTGCGCGACAATTACCTTGTCTCCAAGGATGAATCGGAATTCCGCGAGATACGTAACCTGCTGCCGTCCGGCTACAATATCCGCTTCACGTGGAGCGCAAACTACGAAACACTGCTGAACATTTACAATCAACGCAAATACCACCGTTTGCCGGAGTGGCATACATTCTGCGAGTGGATTGAGCAGTTGCCGTATTTCCAGGAAATTTGTCTTACAGAGAAGGAGTAAAAGAAATGCTTACAAACGAAACAATCAGCGAAAAGGAGAAGCCAATGTCGGATAATAAAACGAGACTGCAAGCCTTGCTGGCAGTCCTGCCCAACATCGAACTTGACGATGAAGGCTACCCGTTCTTCTGCGTCGAAGTGTACGACAAGGTACAGGACACGCAGAACCATTATGACTGTTCGCAAGGCTGCGAAGAATGCAAAAAAAAGATTCTTGGAAGCGAAGGAGAAATAACCATGGAAATATTTGAATTTATGGAGAATAGGAGAAGAATGTGCGATTACTACGGCGTCAGTACATGCGTGTGCGACGATTCTCGCGGAGCATGCCCGGCGTTGGACATTGATTGTTCATTCACAACAGACAAGCCGGAACGCCTGATTGCCATCGTCGAGGAGTGGGCAAAGGAACATCCGGAGGAAACGTCGGCTGCAACGTCTCATAAGAGCGACGAGCCGTGTGTAAAAACGATCCGGGATGACCTTGAAGGTGCGATTTATCGTTCAATCGCTTCCAATAAAACCCGGATCGAGAAGCTTGAGTACGACGTTTCTGTGATCCGGCATAATTTGGCGGTATTAGATGATCGCATCTACGCGCTGCGCGAAAAGGTTGATCACACGCCGACGATGGAACCAAGCCAAACGCCCGAGCCGAAGCGAACGAACAAGGACGTGCTGCTTGCGGCGTTCCCGAATACTCGCGTGGACGATAACGGGATTCCGGATGTGTGTCCGTTTGAGCTCGATAAACACTATGAATGCGGCAAGTTTGCGAAATGCTCAGAGTGTAAATGCGCACATTGGCTCGCGGAATCAGAGGAAAAGTAACAAAACACAAGGTTGCCCCCAGCCTTACGGGGAGAAAGAGGATAACTATGGCACAGAAGTATATCGTAAGAGCAGACCGCGCAGGGGTTTTCTTCGGGGAGATCGAGAGCAGAACCGGAAGCGAAGTGACAATGCGGAACGTTCGCCGCATCTGGCGTTGGGAAGGAGCGAACAGCCTTTCGCAGCTTGCAGTTGATGGAACGAAAGCGGGGAAAATCTGCAAGTTCTCGGTCGAGGTGGAATCAATGACAATATTGGGAGTGGTTGAGATCATCCCCTGCACCGCTAAGGCAACTCAATCTATATCGGAGGTTCCGGAATGGAGATACTGAACATTCAGCAGTGGATAGAGAACGGTTCAGGTGACGGCTCCGGTTACGGTTTCGGTTCAGGTGCCGGAGGCGGTGATGGTTCCGGTGCCGGTTACGGTGCCGGCTTCGGTGGCAGTGCCGGTGATTATGACGGTTCCGGTTACGGTTGCGGTGACGGCTCCGGTTCCGGTGGCGGTTTCGGTTACGGTGACGGTTTCGGTGGTGGTTCCGGCATCGGAACTGCCACCGGATTCGGTTGCAGTGACGGTTCCGGTGGCGGTTGCAGTGACGGTTCCGGTGATTGTGACGGTTCCGGTTCCGGTGCAGACATAAAATTCTTTTGCGGTAGTCCTGTCTATGAGATAGACGGGATCCCAACTATAATCACGGCTGTATTTGGATCTTATGCCAAAGGTTACATTCTCGAACCATGTCTAACGCTCACGCCATGCTACATCGCCAAGCGAGAATCACATTTTGCGCATGGGAAATCGCTAAGTGAAGCCGTGGCCGCAGTGATGGAAAAAGTGTTCGAGGATATGCCGGAAGAAGAACGTATTGCGGAATTCTGGAAATTCCATAAAAACGGCGTGAAATATCCCGCAAGGGATCTATACGAATGGCACCACAGGCTAACTGGAAGTTGCGAAATGGGTAGAAATACGTTCGCAGCAGAACACGGAATCGATCTCAATTCAGATACGTTTACCGTCGCGGAGTTTGTCGAGTTGTGCGGGAAAAGCTATGGCGGAGAAATTATCCAAAAACTCGCGGAGGTTGAGGAATGACAGCACCTGTATTGCTTTCGCTGATTCTTGCGATAGTGGCGATTATGCTGAATTCGGATTATAGGGGGCAATAGACAAATGAAACAGGTTCGCAAAATTTATAGGCTGCCGCTCCGAGAAAAACGCGGCGTGGGCAATCGCGGCGGTGGAGGCGCTACTGCGGGAACGTGAGGAATAGAAAGGAGAAAGATATGGATGCTGTGGAATTTGCGAAAACGATGCGGGAGATCTGCAGATCGCATACGAGCTGCGTTGAGTGCGAATTTGTGAAAGTGCAAGGGCACTGCGGGATTACGAATCCGGAGGCTGATCACGCGGGGATGGTCGCGGTAGCGGAACAGTGGGCACGAGAAAACCATGCGGAGGGTGCGAGGGATGAATCGCGGAATGTGCTGGAGCTGATGGTGGCTCTGACGGACAAGGTGGATCGGCTGGGAGAAAAGATAAAGGTCGCGGAGAGCATGATCGAGGAGAGCAGGAGCGTGACGGATGCAGCGTTTGGCAAAGTCGATGAGCAGTTCGCGGAGGTGGACGCGCAGATCGAGAGAGTTGACGAGCGGATCACGCTGTGCATGCAGATGAACGGCGGAACGAAAAAAAAGAATAAGCGAAAGCGAAAACGTAAATATGCGCTGCTCGCGGTGCTCCCGAACGTTGACACATCGGCTTGCCCGAAAGTGCTTGATATGAATTACAAATGCGATAAGCGAAAACTTTGCGCGGTGTGCAAACACGAGTTTTGGAACGAGGAGGTGGAGGGATAATGCCGAGATACGTGGACTTGAGCAAAATGCCGCAACTGGAGGCGTGGGGATTCTGCTGCGAAGGAGAAAACTATGCGTTTGTGCCGGTCGCGGACGTGATTCAGGCACTGCGGCAGGCGGAAGCGCAGACGGGCGAGGTTGCGCCGGTGGTGCATGGACATTGGGTATACAAACGGCGTCGATCTGGAGGGTTTCGCATCCGGACAGGATTGCTGAAGAACGGGGAGCGCGTAAAGGTGCTAATAGACGAACGCGAAGACACTATGGAGCCGTTTTGTAGCGTGTGCGGAACTCACAACGACAGCACCAACGACCAAAATATGAGATACTGCCCGCACTGCTGGGCGAAGATGGACGGGGAGCAAAGCCAATGAAAGATCCATCTAAAATCAAGGTTCTCGTCGCGTGTGAAGAATCACAGCGCGTATGCATGGCGTTCCGGGGGCGCGGATTCGAAGCGTTCTCGTGCGATATACAGGAGCCGAGCGGCGGACACCCGGAATGGCACATTCTCGGAGATGCTCTCGAAGCCGTTGATGGTGGGATCGTGACTACAATGGATGGGCAGACGCATGATGTCGGAAAGTGGGACTTGCTAATAGCACACCCGCCGTGTACGTATTTGTCCAATGTCGCAACACAGCATTACAGCTTGCGCTGTACTCCCGCCGAAAAGGTGTGTGCAAGACTACAGGAGCGCACAAAAGCCGCTGTGTTCTTCATGCGGTTCGCACTTGCCGATGTGCCGCGCATCGCGGTCGAAAATCCGGTCGGCATTATGAGTACTGCATATCGCAAGCCAGATCAGATTATACACCCATGGCAATTCAGCGGCGGCGAAAACGACAAGGAGCAGTACGTGACGAAAGCAACGTGCCTGTGGT
>OIYG01000245.1_pt1 | contig 58091 bp, 58 predicted proteins | sample 1587861 | NCBI WGS metagenome assembly OIYG01 (sample SAMN03283272) | human gut metagenome | biome: human-associated habitat; material: feces | host: Homo sapiens | place: Peru | collected 2012
CCTATGTAAAAACCGTTCATAATGGTAAAAGGACGAGAATTTTGGAGTACACGAAAACATGAAAAAACTAGCTTTTACATTGGCGGAAGTATTGATAACACTGGGAATAATTGGTGTGGTTGCAGCGAGGACCATGCCGATACTTATGACAAATATCAGAAAGCATCATGCTGAAACTGCTTTGGCAAAGGCTGTTTCAACGCTTAATCAGGTTTTGAAAACTTCGGAACAGGAAAACGGTAACATTTCGGCTCTTGATACAAATAAAATTACTCAGGAACAGTTCATTAACCAATTTATCAAGCCGTATATGAAGGTTTCAGAACTTTGTAATCCGATTACGAAATGCGGTTATACTTCTGCAACTCCTTGGAAATATTTTAACGGGCGTGATGCTGGTGTATACGGCAATCCTAATTATGGCGGTAGAACTCCATTCTTGGGGGTGGACGGAATTTTGTATGCTGTTTCGTTTTTCTCTGATGATAGCGGGGCTCAATCGACTGATAACAATAACACTATTATTCTTGACATTAACGGGGCTCAACCACCAAATATTTTTGGTAAAGATGTTTTCTTTTTATATCGCAGAACTGATGTTGATGAAATTACGACTTACGGATACGACAAGTCGGATGAAGAAGTTAAACAAAATTGTTCTGAAAACGGAAGAGGATTGTATTGTGCAACATTAATTGCCCGTAACGGTTGGAAAATTCCTCGCTCGTACAAGTTCTAAACTAGGCTCTCGGGTGAGTTTCGTTGTAAACTTCTTTCATGTGTTGCATTGAAATGTGGGTGTAAATTTGAGTATTTGAAATACTTGCGTGTCCCAAAAGCTCTTGTACCACTCTTAAATCCGCACCGTTTTCTATTAAATGAGTTGCGAAGCTGTGGCGGAACATGTGCGGGGTGACTTTTTTAGGAAGTTCGATTTTTTCAACGATGTCATTTATCACGTTTCGCACCATTTTTGATTGAAGTCGGTAGCCTGTTTTGTTGATAAAAACGAGGCTGTCGTCTTGGATTGGCGGAATTGGATAACCTTTTGCAACAAGCGGACGGGCAACTTCTATGTAACCTTGCAAATATCTTTTTGCACGGTCTGTAATCAGGATAATTCTTTCTTTTGCACCTTTACCAAAGACAGTAATTTCGTTATTTTCCAGGTTAAGATTGCCGAAATTCAGTCCGCTGAGTTCTGAAATACGCATTCCGCTGGCCCAAAGAAGTTCCAAAATCGCACGATTTCTGTAACCTGCGGGGGTATCGATATTCACGTTGTTCAAAATCTGTTCGACTTCATCTGTTGTGAGGAATTTGGGCAACGATTTCGGTCGTTTGGGGGATATTAAGTTTTCGGCGGGATTATTTTCTATTTTTTGCTCTCTATGCAAGTATTTATAAAAGGTTCGCAATGAAGCTATCTTTCTTGCGACAGTCGTTTTTTGGTAATTATAAACCTGCATAAAATGCAAATACTCACGAATTTTTGCAAAATTTATATGCTCACATTCTTCATCACCAAGCCATATCAAAAAAGCTAAAATGTCAGAATAGTAGGCTTTTGCCGTGTGTTGCGAAAAATTCTTTTCCACTAATATGTAAGATTTGAAATCTTCTAAATCCTGTTTAGATTTTGCGTTTAATACCATACAAATACCTTATTGCTTTTTTATAATAAGTATTATACAATATTTTCAGAATATAGAATAGTTATTAAGCAAAAGTGGGTGAAAACATGAATTGTAAAAAAGTTTTAATAATGTCATTGATTGCAACATCTTGTATTCTTTCTGCCCCTAATGATTCTACAGCCCAAACTTTGAAGGTCGGTGTGTCTGTATCAAAAAGTTATGTGGATATCAGCCGTATGATTGAATACAACAATTATGAAGATGCTGATAAACGTTTAAAAGAGATTTTGTCAAAAAATCCTAATGATATTGATGCGAAATCGTTACAATTAATTTCGCAGGCAAAACAATATAAATTGGCTCCGGCTCAATCTGAGTTAGACAGATTGTTAAAAACTTATCCTAACAAACCGGAACTTCACTATGCACAAGGTATGGTTTACTTGATGCGTGAAACATCTTCAGACGTTGAGTACATCAAAAATATTCGTAACTTGTCGAATGCGGCAATAAAAGAATTTATGAAGGCAGTTGAGCTTGACCCTACATATTTCCAAGCATACAATGCAATGGGTGTTGCAACTTTGAAATTGGGCAACAAAAAAGATGCTCAGGATTTGTTCAAAATGTCTTTAAAACACAACCCTAATTACGCTCCTGCGTATGACAACTTAGGTAACGTTTCTATGCTTGACGGTGATTTGGATCAAGCGGAAAAATATTATTTACAATCAATCAAATGTAACTCACACAACCCGACTTCAATGTACCACATGGGACAGGTTGAGGCTCGCAGAGGTGATTATACAAAAGCATTGACTTGGTTGAACCACTCCTTACATATCAACCCTAATTCATCTCCGGGGTGGAACTTGCAAGGTGAATTGTACTTAAAACAAGGTAACCAAGCGGCAGCAATTAACTCTTTCAAAAAAGCGATTTATGTAAAACCTGAAAACTCTCGTCCGTATATCAACCTTGCAGGTGTATATGAAAGACGTGCAGACCATGAATTTGCAATGGAAGAATTGAAAACAGCAATTATCTTAAATCCTAACTACAAAGAAGGTATTTTAAGAGTTGCGAATATGTCTTTGGAAACTAAAAAATATCAACAAGCTTTGGAATACTATTCAAGATTGTTGGGTGATACGACTTATAACAACACCGCTATTATCGGCTTGGCTAATACTTACTATGAAATGGCTAAAGATACCGCAGATAGCCGTGATTACACTACGAACAAAGACGTTTACTTGGCTTATGACTATGTAAACGAAGCAATCCAAAGAACTCCAAACGATTTGAAACTTCACTTGGCTAAAATTAAATTGGGTAAAATTACCCACCAGATGGAGTTAACAAACGACAACTTGAATTATATTATTCAAGCAGCAAGCAACAGTTTGATGGATACGGTTATCAAGGGTGAAGCTTATCTTTCTTTGGGTAGAGAAAGAGATGCGGTTTATACATTTGAAAACGCTATCAATTTTGCTAACACTATTGATGATGAGTTGTATTTGTCAGAAATTCTTGTTCAACATAAACAATTCAGAACAGCAAGAAAGGCTTTGCAAAAAGTTTTGATGGCTGATTCAACAAACAGAATTGCTTTGAACGGTCTTCACTATATCGACTTGTGCGAAATGAAATCAAACGAATTCTTTGAAATCGCATTACGTCAATACAAAGAAGGCAATTACGCATCAGCGATTGAATATTGTAACAGAGCAATCGACTTCTATCACAATGCACCGTCTATTGCTAAGTTGAAGGCTCAATCTTACGAAGCAGAAGGTAACTATCAAGGTGCCGTTAAATATTATACTCAATACTTGGCACTTGCACCAAATGCTTCCGATAAAGATGCGGTTGTTCAAAGAATCAACGTATTTAGACAAAGATTATAATTTATAATCACTATGAAGAAAAAAAAATTCGATATAAGAAAAACATTTGAAACCTTTTTGAGAGAGCCTCTTAGTATTTTGACTGAGGGGCTGTTTCAAATCGTGAATGTTCAGGCGAATATCTTTAATCAGGAATCGTCATTTAATATCGACTTTTTGAATAACAAAACACAGTTAACTGTTGTGAATAATGAGAAAATGTGCAATTTGTTCAGAACAGTGTTGTATAAAAGCAAAGTTAAAGAGATAAAAGAAAAGAGTTCGGTAACAAAATGAAACCCTTTATGAATGCAAAATTTTTGATTAGTGCGGAAAAATTGAGCCAGTGCCCTGACTATACCTTGCCTGAATTTCCGTTGTTGGGACGTTCAAATGTCGGAAAGTCCTCATTTATAAATGGTTTGGCGAATAATAAAAAATTGGCAAGAACGTCCAATGTTCCGGGGAAAACTCGTTTGATAAATTTTTTCAATTTTTCTGATGAATTTATGATTGCGGACTTGCCCGGGTATGGCTACGCAAAGGTTTCACGAGAAGCAAGAAACAAATGGCAAGCGTATTTGGAAGAGTATTTGTTAAAAAGAGAACAGATTAAATCTTTGGTCCAACTTGTTGATGCAAGACATGAATTGCAAAAAAATGATTACCAAATGAGAGAGTGGGTTTTGGCATATAATTTGCCGATAATTACTGTGGTTACAAAGATTGATTGTATTTCAAAAAATAAAATTCAAAGCAGTTTGGCGCATGTGAGAAAAGAATTTGGGGGCGAAATTTTCCCGTTCAGTGCCGTTGATAATCGATATAATGAAGATATTTTAATAAGATTAACAAGTGGTGTTGAGGAGTAACTCTTTTCTGTTTTTATGTTATCATTTATTTGCTGGAAAGATAGGAGAGAAAAATGTATAATGTAAAAAAGATAAAAGACGACTTGTACTGGGTCGGTGCTAATGACAGACGAATTGCACTTTTTGAAAGTGTTTATCCTGTACCGACAGGCATTTCTTATAATTCATATTTGTTAGTTGATGAAAAAACTGTTTTATTAGATACAGTTGATAGGGCAGTTACTCATCAGTTTGTGGAAAATGTGACTCACGTCTTGGACGGAAAATCGCTTGATTACTTGGTTATTAACCACATGGAACCTGACCATTGTGCGGAAATCCCGACAATCGTTGCAAAATATCCTGAGATTAAAATTGTATGTAATGCAAAAATCAAAACGATGATTGATCAATTCTTTGATTTTGATTTGCCCGAAACTCAATATATGCTAGTAAAAGAAGGCGATACTTTGCAAACCGGTAAACACAAGTTGACTTTTGTGTTTGCTCCAATGGTTCATTGGCCTGAAGTTATGGTTACTTATGATACGGTTGACAAAATTTTGTTCTCGGCGGATGCTTTTGGTACTTTCGGGGCTATTGACGGTAATATTTTTGCTGATGAAGTTGATTTTGATTACCGTTATATGGACGAGGCAAGAAGATATTATACAAATATTGTCGGCAAATACGGACCGCAAGTTCAAGCAATCTTGAAGAAGGCTTCAGGATTGGATATTCAAATGATTTGCCCATTGCACGGTCCTGTTTGGAGAAACGATTTGGGCAAATTTATTGATAAATATCAAAAATGGTCAACTTATACCCCTGAATTAAATTCTGTGTTGGTTGTGTATGCTTCGGTTTATGGCGGAACACAGAATGCAGCTGAAATTTTGGCATCAAAACTTGCAGATTTGGGCGTTAATGATATTAAAATGTATGATGTTTCGACCGTAAATTGTTCTTATATTTTGTCGGATGCGTTCAAGTATTCGCACATTGTGTTTGCGTCAACGACTTATAACAACGGAATTTTTCTGAATATGGAAAACTTGTTGCATGATATTGTTGCACATAATCTTCAAAACAGAAAAATCGCCCTTGTTGAAAACGGCAGTTGGGCACCTGTTGCAGGTAAATTGATGAGTGAATTGGTAAGTAAAATGAAGAATGTTGAAATTATTGAACCAAAAGTTACAGTAAAATCGACAGTAAAACCTTCAAAAGAAGAAGAACTTGAAAACCTTGCTCAAACGATTGCAAAATCAGTGCTTGGTTAATTGGGTTTGATGTTTTTATAGGACGGTGTGGTGATTTTCTACACCGTCTTTTATAATTTTAAAGAATTTTGTGAACAAATGTAACAAATTGAGCCGTTGTTGAAATTGGACGATTTCAAAATCCTTTATATAAGAGAGAGCAATATAAAATAAATAAGGAGACGAGATATGGCATTTTTAGCATTGGCAAGTCAAAAAAGTTTAATGATGTTACAAAAGAACTTTTTACAATTTCAGTACACATCAATTATGAACCAAACACAAGCGGCAACAGCACAAATGACTGCGATTGAACGTAGTTATGCTGGTTCAGATGACGATTACACGGAAGATGCGTCTTACATCTATTATCAAGATTTGAGTGACCAACTTGAAACTGAAAAAGATTCACTGGATTCGCAATTAACTGCGATTGAAAACGAAATTTCAGGTTTGAAGACACTTGTTCAAAACAACATCAAATCAAGTTGTACACTAAACTTAATCAATTCGTAGTAATTGATTACAAAGATTTTTCAAAAAGTTCCACAGTGTTGAGCATCAGTGACGTAATTGTCATTGGTCCGACACCGCCCGGAACAGGTGATATGTACGATGCAATATGGAAAGCGGTTTCAAAATCGACGTCTCCTCTGGTTTTACCGTTTTCATCTTTGAAAATCCCTACATCTACTATCACACAATCGTTTTTTAACATTTCCCCTTTTATAACATTTTTCCCCACTGCAGAAACTACAACATCTGCAGTTTTTATTATGTCTGCCAAATTTTGGGTTTTGCTGTGACAAATAGTAACCGTTGCGTTTTTATTCAACATCATCTGAGAAAGCGGTTTTCCTACAATGTTTGAACGTCCGACTATCACAACGTGTTTGCCTTCAACTTCTATATTATATTCCGCAAGCAAAAGCATTATCCCTTTAGGTGTACAAGGGTAAACTGTCGGTTCTTCGCCCGAAAAAAGTTTGCCGAAGTTTTCAGGTGTAAAGCCGTCAACATCTTTTTTAGGATTAATCGTATTGATTACTTTTTCCTTTGAAATATGCTCAGGTAGCGGTAATTGTACAAGTAATGCCGTTACGGTATCGTCATTATTAAGTTCTTCAATTTTATTCAAAAGTTCGGCTTCCGTGATATTTTGCGGATATTGCAAAACTTTTGAATTTATCCCGAGTTTTTCAGCCGTTTTTTTCTTGTTATTGACGTAAATTTTACTTGCAGAATTTTCACCAACCAAAATCACAACCAAAGTCGGTTTTTTCTCAAATTTATCAATTTTAAGTTTGAGTTCCGCTAGGATTTTATCTCTAAGTTTTTTCCCGTCAAGTAATTGTGCCATTTTACCTCTATTGTTTTATTTGCGGCAGATTTAATCTGAAATAAAACTCTTTAATTGCCTGTTCTACGCATTCGGAGTCTTTCGATACGGAATTGTTTTTCAAGTTTTCGTCAAATGGAATCACTCCCAAGACTTCCAAATCATTTGTTCTTAAAAATTCATAAACAGATGACAAATTATTATCATCAACCTTGTTCAATACCACTCCGAGTTGGTTTCCCGCAGCGTATTTTGCACTAAATTCTTCAATTCTTTTCGCAAGGTGTGCGGATTCAACCGTTGGTTTTGCAACAATTATTGTTGAGTCAATTTCGGTATCTACAAGTTGGTTAAGGTATTTCAAGTCAAATTCGCAATCAAAAATTACAATATCATATTGTTTTATAACTCGATTTACCGCATCATTGATGAGTTTTGTAATCGGACAACGGCAATCCTTTGAACCGACAAGCCAAGAAACGATTATATCAACATTTTCCTCAATGGAAACAATGATGTCTTCCATTGCCCAGTCTATAAATTCCTGTTTTGTCATATCCTCGGGAATTCCTGTTTTGTATTCGTGTTTGCCTGTGCGGATTCCGTAAATCGTATTTCTTATGTCGAGTCCGAAGCTGTGTCCGAGTTCGCCTGCCAAGTCGTTATCAAACAACAAAATTGATTTTTCAGGAAACATCTGTCTGAAAATTCTCATAAAGGCTTTTACTATTGTCGTTTTTCCGCTTCCGCTTTTTCCCGTAATTGCCAGTTTTACTGTCAATATTATATCCTCTCTGTTATATTAAGAGTTTCTCATCAATGCGTGATTGTGTCAACTTTTCTAATAAATTAAAAACGAAGACTATACCGCCTTCGTTTTTAAAAATCTTTTGTTTATCTCTTATTCAGCAACTTCATCTTCGCTGATAGATTCTTTAACTACTTCTGAAGCAGTAACTTCGATGTTCAATTCGCTCTTAACTTTTGAAGTCAATTTGATAAGCATTACATAGTTACCGATTCTGTTGATAGGAGCGTTTAGAGAAACTGTTTTTCTATCAACTTCGATACCTGCTTGAGCGGCCAATTCTTCAGCAAGTTTTTTAGTTGTAATTGTACCGAACAATTTACCTGATTCACCTGCTTTTGCAGACAATTTCAATGTACCGAATTTTTCGATTGCTGCTGCTTTTTCTAAAGCTTCTTGGTGTAATTTTTCTTGTTTTGCTTTAATTCTTGCGATATTTTTTTCTCTGTTAGCCAAAGCACCTTCTGTAGCAACTTCTGCAGCACCTTGAGGTAACAAGAAATTTCTTGCATAACCGTCTTTAACGTTGATGATATCGCCTACTTCACCTAAGTTTTGAACTTCTTTTTTTAATATAACTTGCATACTAATTTCTCCTTTTGTATTTATATTTCTGCATGTAGTTTTAAACTACTACAAAAATGCAGTTTTGTCGATAGTTTTTGTAATTTTGTTAAGTATTTGTATTCTTTTTGACTTAGCCGAGCAAAATTAACCCGAACCAAATGAAGATAATTCCTGAAATTATGCCAATAATTGATAAGTGCCAACTTCCGTATTCTTTCGCTAACGGAAGTAAGGTATCGAACGAAATATAGGTCATAATTCCTGCAACTGTCGCCATTAAAAATCCTACGAAAAAGTTTGGTACAAACAGTCCGAAAATGAACATTCCGACCAATGCTCCGATAGGTTCGGTAATCCCTGACAGTGCCGCATAAAGCATTGCGTATCTTTTTTTACCCGTAAGGTGGTAAATCGGTAACGCAACGGAAATCCCTTCCGGAATATTGTGAATTGCTATTGCAAATGCAACAGAAAATCCAAGCGTTAAATCCTGAGTGGTAGTCAAAAAGGTTGCCATGCCTTCAGGAAAGTTGTGAATACAAATTGCGACTGTGGTTACAATTCCCGCACGTTTCAATAGTCTTGAATGGTGGCGTTCGTAAGCCTCGTTGTCTTCAGGGTTTAGAAGTTCGTCAGCATCAACGTGGTCAGGTATGAAATAGTCGATTAACAACGAAATAAGAATACCTAAAATAAATCCGCCAAATACCAACCATTGATATCCGTGAGGAAAATGTGTTTTTAATAGGTTTTCTGCTCCTGGGATAATGTCAACTAACGAAATAAAAATCATTACTCCGGCAGAAAATCCCAAGCCTATTGATAGGGCTTTTAAATTATCTTTTTTTGTAACAAATGCAATCATTCCGCCTATAGCGGTAGCAAGTCCTGCAAGTAAGGTAAGGCTGAATGCCATTCCGAAATTACTCTGTGTAATCATAGATGTATCCTTCCGTAATTATAATATCACAAATATTTTCAGGGCATGCCAAATTTAGCTTTACAATTTATATTTTATTAACAAAAGGCATGCTTTTTATGCGTAATCTGTGTTTGTGGCATGCTTGTATTGTGTTTTATTAAGAAATATTAACAAAGATAACTAATGTTTCGGGTGGGCTAAAACCATGTCGTGGTCATGATTTCAGCCGTTTTTTGAAGAAGAAAAAGTTTACAGAAATAAATATTTTGGACATGCCCGAAAAACAGGGTACAATTAAATTATGCTCATGTTTTGAGTAATTTCTTGTAGAGGTTAAATGATGTTTGATATGATTAAGAAAAATCTTTTGCAAATACAAGAAGAAATCGCACCTTGTAAACCTAGAATAATCGCAGTTACGAAGTATTTTGATGAGGGAGCTATGCAGGCGGCTTATGAAGTCGGGTTGCGGGATTTCGGAGAATCAAGAGTAATTGAAGCATCTGAAAAGATTGCGAGATTACCGCAAGAGGTAAGAGAAAATTCAACTTTTCATTTTATCGGTCATTTACAGACCAACAAAGTGAAACACGTTGTAAAGGTTTTTGATTACATACATTCTGTGGATTCTTTGAAGTTGGCACAAAGTATTTCACAGCACGCTTCTGAGATTGGTAAAGTTCAGAAAATTCTTGTTCAAATAAACAATGCTAACGAAGAGCAAAAATTCGGATTTTCAAAAGAAGAAATATTTGAGGTTTTACCTGAAATATTGAAATTACCGTCAGTGGAAGTTGTCGGGGTTATGAATATGGCACCTTTGGGGATTGCTGAAGAAGAAATCGGCAGACTTTTTGAGGAGATAAAAGAAATTAGAAATTTCTTGGAAGAAAAATACGGTTGTAAATTACCGGAAATTTCAATGGGAATGAGTCAGGATTATTACATAGCGGTTAAGCATGGTGCAACAATGTTGAGGATAGGTAGAAAATTATTTAAATAGATTACGGAGGAGAAATCGGTGGCAGCAATAGTTGATAATTTGAAAAAATTTGCAAATTTTGTAGTTGATAGTATAAATGGTGAAGATAGTCCGTTCGGTTCATTGAACGAACCTGAAGAAGATGACGGCTACTATGTTGAAGACGGTAATGCAGTTCGAGTTATGGAACCGCAACAAGAACAACCGATTATTGAAAGACATGAAGCAAAAGTTCTAAATCACCCTAGCATTAATAGAGGCGGTAATGAAATTATAGTTGTTGAACCTCGTTCATTTGACGATGCTGCCACAATCGTTCAACACCTAAAAGACAGAAAAATTGTTATGATTAATCTTCACTTGTTAGAAAAAGCACAATCACAAAGAACAATCGACTTGGTTTGTGGTGCTGCAATGGCTTTGAACGGTAATCCAAAAAGAGTTGGTGACGGAATGTTCGTATTTGCACCGAGCAACGTTGTATTGTCAACAGATACAAACAGCCAACCAAACAAATTTGATAGTTCTGCATGGAGTCCGTATCTCCAGTAGAATAATTTTGGTATGAGAAGAGAGATAGTTTAGACATTTACAGGGCAGTTTATCTGCCCTTTTTATTGTGTTAAAAATGCCTTTAATCTTATTAAAATGATTTACAGGGCATGTTCAAGATTAAGCAAAAACTTTTTTGCATTCAAACCGCCAGCATATCCTGTCAAATTCCCGTTTTTGCCGACCACTCTATGGCAAGGAATAATTATTGAAATCGGATTATGTCCGACCGCACTGCCTACAGCCTGAGCGGACATTTTTGAAATATCTCTTTGCCGTGCGATTTTTTGTGCAATATCGCCATAAGTAATCGTTTTCCCGTAAGGGATTTCACACAAAATTTTCCAAACCGTTTGCCTAAACTCATTTCCAAAAGGTTTTAGCGGTAACTTTCCAATTTCAGATTGATTTCCTTGAAAATACTCATCAAGCCAACCTGTAACCTCTTGAAAAATTTTCAAATCCTGATTTTTTTGCCCGATATCACCACAAGTTTCACCAAAATATTTTTGCCCTTCAAGCCACAAACCAACCAATGCCTCGCCATCAGAGCACATTGTCAATTTGCCTATTGGTGAAATATATTCAGCATTATACAAATCAAATTCCTAAAATTACAAAACTTTTCCGAACATTTTTATCAAACTGTGTTTAAGGTTGTGTTCAACAGGTTTTACCAAATCAAGCACAACTCGTTTTTCTCTCAATAAAATCCTACGGACATTTTTCGTTTTCGGATATAGGGTGTTAATACTATCCTTTATTGCTTTTTCATGTTTTCTAAAAGCTTCATTTTGGCGTAATGTTGTCAAATTTGAAGAATAAGCATCGGGATTCATTACTACATGGTATTTTCTGTTTGCCAAAGTTCCGAGTGTCGGATATTCCTTTCTGTCTTTCAAATGGGCAAATGTAGTATTTAATCTACGTTCAGTAAAAGATACGTTTGAATCCAAATGACAATTATGCCAAAAAGCATTGTTTAAAACTTTTAAGTGTCTGAGTCCGTGATTTAACATTAAAAACTTCCTTTTTCTATATTAAACCATGTAAAAATTTCTATTGTTAAAACTCGGGGAAATTTTTTAATTTTTATTACAAGGCAACTTCGTTTAGCAGGGCTGATTTTTCGCTCAATAGAGGAATTTCTACAGAAAATGAATTTTTTGTTCCGTTATTTTCCAGCATAATTTTACCTTCATGAGCCTCAATAATTTTTCTGCAAAAATACAGACCTAAACCTACTCCGCTATTGTGTCCGAGCGGGTCGCCGCAAACATACTTATCAAAAATATTTGCTTTTAAAGTCTCGGAAATTTCTTCGCTTTCGTTTTGAACACTGAAATTGTAGTATTTTTCGGTTCTTTCAATCGTAATTGTAACCAAACTGTTGTCAAAAGCGTAATTTACGGCATTGTTGAGCATATTTGCAAAAACTCTGCGGAGTTGCATTTCATCGCCATAAATAAACTTTTCTTTGTCCTTCAATTTTGAATCAATTTTAATTGTGACGCCTTTAATTTTGCCCAAATCTCGAACTTCTTTAACGCATTTTTCAATCAAATACAACACGTCAAAATTCCCGAATTTCAGTTGGATAATTCCGCTGTTATCTCGACAGGTTTTTAGTAATGTGCAGAGCATATCTCGCATATATTTAGAAGATTCAATGACTAATTCCATTATCTCCTGATGTTCTGCATCAATTTTGCCGTAATATTCCTTGTATAACATTTCCAAAGAACTGATTTGAGCCTGCAATGGATTTTTCAAATCATGAGTAAGTGTTGCTAAAAATAAATCTCTTTGTTTTTCTAATTGCTTTTCTTTATCAATATTTTTCGCAATAGAAACAAGTCCGTTTACTTCATTTTTTGAGTTGATAATCGGTGCTTTGCTGATTTTATACCAATGTAATTTGCCGTCTTTATCCACGGCAGCTTTTTCTTTTTTCAAAGGTTTTTTATTTTGCAGAACATAATTATCTTCATTTTTGATTTCTTGTTCCGCTTGCTCCATATCAATCACGATATCGTCCGAATACGCATCAACACCGTTAAAAACGAAGTTTCTTGCATTGTCGCTTGCAACAATAAGATTTCTGTCTTTATCCTTCATGTAAACAAGGAGCGGTAAAGTTTTCAACAAGGTGTTTAACTGATAATTTTTATCAATCAAACTGGCTTTTAAATTTTCTTCTTTCGTAACATCGGAAGATACCGTCAACAACCCACGAATTTTGCCGTCTCTGATAATTGGTGTTGTTGTTTGTTTAATTATTTTATTAATCCCGACATGTCTGAAAACATAACTGCGAGTTTCCAAAGTTTCAATAACTTTTTTAGAATTTTCAACAATTATATCAACGCAATCATCTTCCCCGAAGATTTTTGAAACAGAACGATTAATAATAGTAGCAGCAAACGCTTTGTCAAACCCCATTAACCTTACAAAAGCACGGTTATACGCAACATAGTTCAAGTTCAAATCTTTTACTGTTACTATATCCTCGCAATATTCTAAAATTGCATTTAATAAATATTCTTTCCCCTTTAAATCAATCATATTTAATAAATCTGTAACTTACAGTGCCATATTACACTTATTGCTTAGGTCTTACAATTAACCATTCGGGCTATATTTGTGATGATTGAGTTTTAATCGTTTAACTGTTTTTCAAAAGTTTTTCCAAAATAGTTGTCATTTCTTCAAGTTTTTCATTTTTTTGTCAAGCGGAATAATTAAAATAGGGTTCTATCCACAAATAAAGGTTTTGAGGGAATTTTACACAATCAAAAAAGAAATAGCTTCAAATAGCTATTTCTTTTTTGTATGAATATGTATTTTTAATCTATTTTATCGCAAGATTTTATCAATAAGACTTCCTGTTGATTGGCAAATTGTTTTGTTCAAATTTTCAATCATCATATTTTTCTTCAAATTAGCCTTGTAGGCTCTTTTCCAATTCTTAGCGATTGTTACGAGATTATTTGAAGATTCGCCTGATTCCGCAACCAATTTGCTATAAAAAACATTTTCACTTTTCTTTACTCCACGGGTAGCACATTTTCTTACATCATATCTATCCAATGTCGCACCAATAACAGAGTTAATTCTAGGATAAATTTTTAACATAGTTTTTTCCTCAATAAATGTATATTATTTTTTCTTATACCAAAAATTATAAATAAACAGAACCGCATGTCAATGAGAAATTTGGACGGGAAAGAAAAACAAAGGGGTAAGCACCTAAACTCTTGTTACCACTTGATATGAAGAAATTCTGAAGTTGGTTCCACAGTTGTTCCGAATAATTCGTCTCCTTATTTTTTTCTCTGTTAAAAGCTCTTTTGGGTCAACGAATTACTTAACATATACAGGAATGTCGTTTTAATTAGCCTATTTGGAAGCAGTCCTCTTTCAAAATCACAAACCGCACCTACAAGAGTTATTTTTCGGATTTTTTAGTTACTTCCGTAACCATTGCTTCTATGTTTCTATACAAATTACGCAAGAAGGTATCTTCTGTTGCCCAACGCTCTTTTGGTACAAATGTAAGCATATCACCGTCTTTGTGTGTGCGTATTCTTGCTGCATAATTAGTTGCTTTTATATTTGGATAAATCTTGTCTGTATCTGCAGCAACAATTCTGCTTTGGTTCTTACCGTTATGTAAATTCGTTACAACTAAATTAATCTTATCAGAAAGTTCTGTACCTAATGCTTTGTGATTTGTCATTTTCTTTGCATCATAAACATCGACTTTTACACCGTTTCTTTGTGCAAAACGAGAAATAATTTCTCTTGCCAAATACATTTGGTTAAATGAATCGCCAAAAGTATCCGAATCATGTATTTTAAAAAACTTGTCTATATTGTTCTCATGTCTGACAGTAGCACAATGTGCTAAATTTGTTTCCATTTTTCCAATAAATTTTCCAATATTCATAACTTTTACCTCATTATTTTATTTTAATTATATTCTTATAAAACAGAAAAAATATTTTTTGAACAAAATAATGAAACTTTATGAAGAAAAGTTAAAACAAATTTATGACTTGCCGAAATCTCGAGGTTTCACGCCGTGAATCCAATTTGATTCGATTTGTTCCAAAGAAATTCCTTTTGTTTCAGGCACGAAGAAATAGACAAACAAAATGCACAATAAGGACACTGCCGCAAATCCCCAAAACGTATATGCTCCGCCGATTTTGTGGATTAAGACAGGGAAACTTCCGACAACAAAGAAATTAAACGCAAAGTTTGCCACAGTACAAATACTCATTGCTATGCCTCGAATTTTCAGCGGGAAGACTTCGGAAACCAAAATCCAACCGATTGGACCTAAACTCATTGCAAAACAAATTATATAAGTGACCAAACTCCCGACTGCAACAACCTTTAGCCCTGCTCCCAAGACCTCTTGATATGCAAAAGCACAACCTAAAGCCGCCAAGCTGAGCATTACTCCTGTCAACCCGAAGTATAACAAAGGTTTACGACCTAATTTATCGGTAAAGAATACTGCAACAATCGTCATTAAGAAATTTACAACCCCGATTCCTGTTGTTGCATAAATCGCATTTGAGTTTGAATCAAATCCCGCAATTTTGAAAATTGTTGGTGCATAATAAATTATTGTATTTATACCAGTACAAATTTGGGCAAACATAATACCGATACCAACGACAAATGGCATTATCATCCATTTTTTAAACTTGAATTTTCTGTCTAAATTTTCATTTAATTTTAAGGTATGTTTTATTTCTTTAATTTCGTTTTCGGTATCGACATCAGGTTCAATTTTTCTCAAAACCTTTTTGGCTTCTTCGTCTTTATTTTTAGAAATTAACCACCTTGGAGTATCGCTCATAAAACTCATTCCGATAAGCAATACAAGCCCCGGAAGAACTCCCGCCAACAACATCCAACGCCAACTGAAAACAGAGTTTGCAAACACAGAATTTATCGCATAAGAGAACAAAATACCTGCCGTAATTGCCCATTGATAAAGCGAAACAAGCGTTCCTCGAACAGCTTTTGGAGCAATTTCGGATAAATATAATGGAATAACAAAATTAACAATCCCAACCGCAAGTCCGACAAATATTCTTGAAATAATTAAAACATATACATTCGGAGCAAAACCGCAAAGAATTGAGCCTAAAATAAATATTATCGCAGTTGCCATAATGATTTTTTTACGTCCGAAAACATCGGCAAGAACCCCGTTTGTAGCCGCACCGATAACAGCACCAATCAAAACAGAACTTACTACAAGTCCTTGCAAAGATATTGATAAATCCCAAGTTTCATTAATAAATAATAATGCTCCTGAAATTACACCCGTGTCATATCCTGACAAAAGCCCGCCCAAAGAGGCAACAATCGCCACAACGTATAGACACAAAAACTTAATCTTATTCATATAAACTCCTCGTATTTATATTTTAAAATATTTTTCACCAAACCACCAGTCTAATTTTAAGAAAAATTAAGAAATTAAAACAAATTATTAAGCCTCTAAACCCTTGTAAAACATTGATATGAAGAGAGCCATAAAACTAGTTCAGGGTGTTATTTTCGCAATATTCTGTATAGATTCTTACACAGCGAACCAACGAACCTACGGTGAGTTAGTTTAAATAGATTCTGAATAACAAGAAAAATTATTTGCTCATTGCATTCGCAAAATTTTCTAAGTTTTCAGAATGACAAACCGTTTGGTAGGCTCTCCAAGATGTCATTCCGGACAGCACAAACGTTAGTGAGTGCGTGATTCGGAATCTGTTAGTGTCTGATTACTTGGATTTTTGCGGGTCGGGCATTTACCCTCGTTCGTTACTTAAATGTTCCGACTTTTTGCCCGTATTTATTATATTGTGTGGTTGAACCGTCACGATTTTTCTTATAACTTCCTGTTTTTGCTCCGTATTTGTCATAAGAAGTTGTTGTATCACCATTGGTTTTAAATGTTCCGACCTTCTGCCCGTACTGATTGTATTGGGTCGTAGTAGAGCCGTTTGTATGGTACGAACCCGTTTTTGCACCGTATTCATCGTAAGAATAGGTAGTATTTCCGCTTCTTTGATATGTGCCTGTTTTCTGTCCGTAACTATTGTATTCATAAGTCGTATTCCCACTCGTATTGTAGGAATTTTGTTTGGTGCCGTATTGGTCAAAATAGTTTGTATAACCCGCCATTGCGATTGATGAGGTACACAAAACTAAACCTGCTGATAATAAAAATTTTTTCATATAAACACTCCTATTTTTCTCATATATAACACAAATTTTGAAACTTTTGCAAATCCCATCTTTTTATTTAATTCTTTTTAACACAACATTTAAGTCTTCTGTGTTCAAATTTCCGTCAACGTGGACTCTAAAAAATTGAAGTCTGTTTTTTTTATTTTGTACGGGCGGAATTTTGTCAAGTTGCGATTGGTAAACCGCTCTTGTATCTTCAGGCCGCAAAGCCAATTTTAATATCCAATTCAGCGGAACAAACAAAATCCTTATGCCTTTTGGTGCGTCCATATCGTATTTGCCGAAAATATTAAGACAAGCTTGTTGTGATAAAATATTGTATTCCCCGTTGATATAAAGTGACATAAAGCTTTGTTGTGAAGTGATATTGATATCTTTTAGGTCGTAGTTATGAAGATTAAACGAGCCTTTCAAATCAGAGCTTAATTTTTGGGCGTGCGAAAAATCAATATTGGTCAGGTTGTACATTTTGACTTTATGTTTTCTGTTTTTTCTGCCGAGCATAAATTCCGTATCGCCCAGTTGAGGTAAAAAACCGTCATTAACTTCAAAATTTCCCGTAGCATAAAGTTCTTGGAATTTATTAAAAGTTTGAACGTGAAGATTTGCTCTTGCAGTTCCGCTTATTTGGTTTTCAATATTGAATAATTGGCTTGCCGCCTCGTTAGAATTTATATTTTCCGCAGAAAAACTGATATCTGAAGAACTGTTGTTGAAATTATACTTGCCCTGTGCCGCAAGTTCGCCTTGTGCAAACCCAAATTTTGGAATAGTAAAATTAAATATCGAATTTTTAAGATTACCGAAAAATTCAAGGTCATCAATTCTGATATCGTCAATGAAAAGTTTGGCGACTTTGATTTCCCATTTGTCAACCGTAACATCAATATCACGAATTTTTGAAGAAACATTGTTGAATTGTTCGTAAATATGTTTGTGGTGATTAGTTTGAAGGCGATTAGTATTTTTCTTACCGTGAATGATAAATTTGTTCATCAAAAATTCCATATCGTGGATAATAAAATTTCCGTCCAAACGGTTTTCCGCCTTTAAAATACAGTCAAAACGTTGGTGTTTATAACTTCCTTTTGCTGTAATATTTATTGAGTCAGGTTCAGCGATTACATTTGCGGAACGGACAAAGAAATCATTGAACAAAGTTTTAACCAATTCAAAATTCCCCGTGATTTTATTTGTTGGAAAGTCGTATTTCAATTTCCCTTTGAATTCTCCGCCAACAACATATTGTCCGAAAGAACCCGTGACAGATGTCGGAGCATAGCCGTTTGTTTGACAGGTTATGAATTTTGGTGTTAATTTTCCGTTTATTTTTTCAAAAAATCCGTCTCCGAAAATGATTGGAGTTTTTTTATTATTTTCCAGCAATGAATACTGATATTCTTTTAACGTCAAGCCGTTTGGAGCTTTTACTGTTTTTGCGTAAAGTAATCTGTTTTTGTCTTCCAAACCTAAAAACGCATCTTTATAATAAATATCAGAACCTTTATTCAAGTTGACAAAGTATTCGACTTCCGGAATTTTGTTTTGAATTTTATATGTAACTTTGGCATCTGCCGTGCTTTTTAGGGAATACGCCTTAGGCAAATATGTGTCGATGAGTTTTGGAGTAAGGGGTGACTCGACTTTGCCGTTCACAATTCGTTTTTTAGACATTAAATTTGTAATAATCAGTGAATGTTTTACGGGTTCGCCACCCAAAATCCCTTGAGCCTTTGATTTTAAAGTATTGCTCTCCATTACAAATTTTGCGTGCTTAAAATATATCGGAACATTAAACAATACCGAATTTGCACGAAGTTCTTTTATATTGCAAATCCCTGTAATATCTTTGTTTTTTACATAAATATCAAAGTCAATTTTTCCCGAATAATTTTTAAAATTTTCAATGAATTTTTTGTTTTTATCATTCAGTTTTTGGTAAAAAAGAAGAGTTTTCATGGTCTGAGCAACAGGAATATTTCTAGCTTGCAAAGACAGGTCATGCGTTGCGTTTTTGCCGTAAATTTTACCATTCAGATTTATTAAAGAATTATCGTAATCAAGTTGAAAATTATTTGCAAAAAGTTCATTCTTTTCTATATATAAATATCCGTTCTGCCCGATGAGAATATCTTTATTAATTCTCGGGATTTTGTACAAAGCCTTGAATTTTACCGTTTTAATTTTATTCGATGTGTTTTCGATTTTCAAATCCTGCAACGCAAGTTTATGTTTTGATTGTTGGTTTAGCAAAAGAGTTATTTTGTGAATATTTACATTCGGAATTTTTGAAATATCAAACGGTTTTGAATTAGGATTTTTTTTGATTTTTGAGAGAGCTTGTTGAAGTGATTTTATGTCAATAAATGCCGAATTAACATCAATCTCTTTAATTGCCCCCGTTTTTAAATCAATACTTGTTTTGAGTTTGTTAATTTTGGTTGCTGTTTTTTTGTTGTCTTTTATTGAAAAATTATTGCAATTTATTGAGGTTACAAATAGGGGCGAAATTGATATATTTAAACCCTTAATTTCAGTATTTAACCCTGTTTTTTGTACAATAAACTTTTCCAATTTCGTTGAAAAGTTTTTTGAATTAACCAAAGCGGGAATGCCGTATAAAATCCCTAAATATGTGGAAAATGATAATACACAAACAGTTGAAGTTCCAATTATTATTGATTTTAAAAGTTTCATATATTACGACATTTCCTTATTTTTTACAAGTTGATTATACTGTAAAAGTTTGAAGTTGAATAGATTTGTCCGTTAGAACAAAAATTGCACGGTTTGGCTTTTTTGATTATAATATTGGGTATGTTTGAGATAAACACGGACAATATTTCGGAGAATTATAGCGAATTTCGTTCAAAAGTCAAACAGGGCCGTTCTTTTGCCGTAACCGGTTTGACCTCGATTTTGCGACTTTTTCTTGTTTCTAAAATTAAATTTTATTCAAAGAAAAAAGTTCTGTTTATCACTTCGACAGAGCAAAATGCCTTGAAATACCAAAGCGACTTGCAAAGTTGTTTTAACGTGAAATCTTCTGTTATGCCGTTCCAAAATATTTCAATGTATGAGGCGGTTTCACCAAACTTGTATGATTATGCTCAGCAGGTCAAACTTCTTCAAACTCAGCCTGATGTGCTGATTTGTCCCGTAAAATCTTTACTTGAAAAATTTCCATCAAAAATCTTTTTCAAACAAAATAATATCAGTGTCAAAGTCGGCGATACCCTTGATTTGAAACAGTTTGCCCAAAAACTTGTGGATTTTGGCTACAAAAGAGCTACAATGGTAAATGATATTTCGGAATTTAGTATTCGAGGAGATATTATTGACGTATTTTCTCTTGATGAAAACCCCGTTAGAATTGAGCTTTGGGGCGATGAAGTGGTAGATATTCGCTATTTTAATAACGAAACCCAAAAATCAATCAGCAAAACCAAAAATATAAAAATTTTTCCTGTCTATAAATTTTTGATAAACGAACAAGAGGAACTTTTAAAAGATTTACAACAAGAAATTATTGAAGAGGACGAAGACTCAACGCCTGACGAGAAATTCTTTGACGGAATTGAAGTTTATCAAAATTATTTTAACAAAGATTTGGTCGGAATTTTGGATTATTTGGACGATTACGTTCTTGTTTTTGATGAAACTTCCGAGATTTATTCAAAATATGAATTTCTTGAAGAAGGCTTGAAAAACCAATTAGCCGAGAACTTGCAACAAGGCTTGATTAAACGAATTGAGGGTAAAAATCATTACACTTATGAGGAATTTTTACGCAAAACTTCTTATTTCACAAAAATCGGTTTGAATAATTTTATTGACGGTCAAACAACCGAACTCATTGAATTTGATTCTCAGCCGTTGAGAAATTTTGAGGCAAACCTTGATTTGATAATAGAATTTCTCCAAAATCACAAGGGATATAAAATAATTATTGCAACGGATTATCCTGAACGTGTCAAAGAAATTTTGGGTGAGAAGGAAATTTTTAATGTAGAGTTTTCGGAAAGCACAATTCTTGGCGGTTGTATTTTAGAAGATTTCAAAACAATAATTATGACGGACCGAGAGCTTTTTAACAAGCGTTCTAAAGAGGTTACGGCATCTAAAAAATCTTATTACAAGGAAAAACCCGAATATATTGAAAATATTAACGACATAAAGGTCGGCGAATATGTTGTGCATTCAATTCACGGTCTTGGGATTTATAAAGGTCTTTCAAAACAAGAGATTGACGGTCAATTAAAAGATTATTTGACCATTGAATACGCAAACAAAGATAGGTTACATATTCCCGCAGAACAAATAAATTTGTTGTGCCGCTATCGAGGTTCGGGAACGGTAAAACCGAAACTTTCCAAAATGGGCGGTCGAGATTGGGAAAACACCAAAGCAAAAGTTAAAAAAGAGGTTGAAGTTGTTGCTTATGACTTGTTAAGACTTTATGCAAGGCGAAAAATGCAACAAGGTATTCAATTCTTGCCTGATACAACTTGGCAAATCGAAATGGAAGAAGCGTTTGAATTTGTTGAAACTCCTGACCAGTTAAAGGCAATTTCTCAGGTAAAATCCGATATGGAATCGGAACAACCTATGGACAGGCTTATTTGTGGTGATGTCGGATTTGGAAAAACCGAAGTTGCGATGAGGGCAATATTCAAAGCCGTAACGTCAGGAAAACAGGTTGCAGTGGTCGTTCCTACGACCATTTTGGCACTGCAACATTATCAGACGATTTTTGAACGTTTTAAACCGTTTGGAGTTGATGTCGAATTGCTCTCAAGATTTAGAACTTCTAAAGAACAAAAAGAAACCGTGAAAAATCTTGCAACGGGTAAATGTGATGTTGTTGTCGGTACTCACAGACTTTTGCAAGATGGGATAACCTTCAAGGATTTAGGACTTCTTGTAATTGACGAGGAACACAGATTTGGGGTAAGGCACAAAGAAAAACTAAAACAAATGCGAGAAAATATTGATATTCTTTCAATGTCAGCAACTCCGATTCCGAGAACTCTATATATGTCATTGTCTGGAATAAAAGATATGTCCGTAATCAATACTCCACCGAAAAACCGCTTACCGATTAAAACTTATGTTGGTGAATGGAATGAAAACATGGTGAAAAATGCAATAATCCATGAATTAGATAGAGAAGGGCAAGTTTTCTATTTATATAATAGAGTCGAAACAATACAAGAATTTAAAGCACAGTTGCAACGAATTGTTCCGAGTGCAAGAATTGCTGTCGGACACGGGCAAATGAACGAAAAAGAATTGGAAGAGGTTATTGTTGATTTCGCAAATCGTGAATATGATATTTTGCTTGCCACAACGATTATTGAAAACGGTATAGATATTCCAAACGCAAACACAATGATTATCCATAATGCCGACAAGTTTGGATTGGCTCAGTTGTACCAATTACGAGGCAGGGTAGGACGTTCGCAAAGGCAGGCATATTGCTACTGTTTCTATACGAAAAATAAAGATATTACCAAAGATGCGGTTCACCGCTTGAAGGCGATAAAAGAATTTACAACACTTGGCAGCGGATATCAAATTGCACTTCGTGACGTTGAAATTCGTGGGGTTGGAAATATTTTGGGAACAAAACAACATGGACACATGATAAATGTCGGTTTTGATACTTATTGCGAATTGTTGGAAGAAACCGTACAAGAATTGCAAGGTGAACACGTTGAAAAGGTTACTCCGACAATCGTGGATATCAATGTTACGGCATATATTCCTGACGAGTGGGTGGGTTCTGCCGAACAAAAAATGATTGAATATAAACGACTTGCCGATGTAAAATCTGCTGTAGAACTTGATTATATCGTTGAAGAATGGGTCGATAGATTTTCAAAACCGCCTGAATGTGTTGAAAATTTAATCAAGCTTATTAGGTTAAGACTTTCAGCAACTGAGGTAAAAATTTCCGCCTTGCGAGAAGTTGACGGGGCTATCAGAATTTATACACCATATTCAAAACCCGAATGGAATTTGGTTCAAAAGGTTCTGCCAAAGAATATCAGCAGTAAATTAAAATTTACACTTGCTCCAAAGTCTTGCACTGATGGGGTTTCTATCATTATATTAAATACTTCGTATGTAAATTTTAATGAAGTATTTAACATTTTGACGGATTTGTTTTATTATATACACAAAGTAAGTTACGAGTATTAAAAGAAAGAGAGAGGGATATGAAATTTTCAAAATTGTTGGCAACACTTGCCGTTGCAACCGTTCTATTTGCAGGTTGCGGAATTAAAGATCAAAACGCAATTATAAAAATTAATGATAAAGCCATTACTCAAGGTGAATTTGACAAATTAATGGATCAAAACCTTGCTCAAAGTCCGTTTGGCAAACCTGAAGATATGAAAGCAAATAAAGAAGGTTTTTTATATTTGATGACAGAACAAAGAGTTGTAAATCAACTTATAGTCCAAGAACTTCTAAACCAAGAAGCAGCAAAACGTGGCATTAAAGTTTCAAGCAAAGATGTTGAAGTGGCTATGAAAAAAGTTATCGACCAGATGGGTGGTAGAGACAGATTGTTAGAAGTTTTGAAAAACAACGGTGTTTCTGTTGCTCAATTCAAAAAAGACTTGAAGAACCAAGTAAAAATGCAAAAACTTGCAGATTCCGCAGGTAATGTAAAAGTTACCGACAAGGATTGCAAAAATTTTTATAAACAAAATCCTGACAAGTTCCAAAACCCGGATAAGGTTAGAGCTTCTCACATCTTGATTGGTGCAAATCCTTTCCAAATTTCGGAAGAAATTAAAGGAAAATCAAAAGATAAGATTTCAGATAAAGATTTGAAAGCAAAAGTTGATGCAAAAATGGCAGAAAAGAAAGCGTTGGCTGACAAGTTGGATAAAGAATTGAAGGCTGATAAATCAAAATTTGCAGAATATGCTAAAAAATATTCGGAAGATCCGGGTAGTGCTCAACGTGGCGGTGATTTAGGCTTCTTTGCAAAAGATCAAATGGTTCCTGAATTTTCAAACGTTGCTTTCAGTGCAAAACCTGATTCAATTTCAGATGTCGTAAAAACTCAGTTCGGATATCATATTATATATGTTCAAGACAGACGTGCTGCAGGAATTACACCTTATGAAAAAGCAAAATCAGACATTAAGGCTCATTTGGTTATGGAAAAACAAGTTAAAGCACTTGATGACTTAATGGTTGCTGCTAAGAAAAATTCTAAGATTGAATACGTTGATGCAAGCTTTGACCCTGAACAAATTCAAAAGAAATTGTCAAAACAAATGGATTATGCAACAGGCGGCAACGCAAGCAAAGTCAGAGAACAAACCAAGAAAAAGAATAAATAATTCTGATTTATTTTAAAGATATTTTTAGTGGCAAGCACTTCTTCCTGAAGTGCTTGCCGCTTGTTTTTTGTCATTCTGAAAAACAACTAAGTTGCCCAAAAGGGTCACCCTGAACTCGTTTCAGGGTCTCTTCATGGGAAGGTTTTACTATAGTTTTTGGACTTAATTTTTTGTTTTATATTGATTATGGAAGAGATGCTGAATCAAGTTCAGCATGACTTTTCGGTGAAGCAAAGCTTTCGTCATTCTGAAAACTTAGAAAATTTTTGCGATTGAAAAGAGCAAATAAATTTTCTTGTTATTCAGAATCTGTTATCCAAAACACTTAAAGACAATCACGTCAAGACAAATGACGAACTTTTAGCAAAAATCAACGAAGGTCTTGACAAAATTTCAAAAGATAACAAAAAACTTCATATCATTTATTCTGTCATAAATTTATTAAAATAAATCTTGAGGATATATGTAAATATATATGACGAACGTAGTAAAAAGTCTTGTAATATATTTATCTTTATTTTATGCTGAATGAACGTAGAAAAAGATTTTAATTCGGCTTGGGAGAAAAAATGAAGATTACCCCTTTGATGATGAATAGTGTAAATTTTGGGAATTCACAACCTGATGCAAATGTCAGCCACGAAGGCATTAAAAAGAAAACTCAAAAGAAATACAAAGACCCGTTACAAAATTATCCGATGCGAATGCTCGGTTATACAAACGATGTTGGCGTTGCAATTAACGAACTGTTCCCAACATTTGCGACTTTGTGCTGGATTCCTGCCTTGATGTATTTTGGTGCTGATGTTTATGACAAGTACAAAAACAAAGGAAATACCTATGACCCGAATGCAAAAAGAGCGTTTTCTCAGGCTGTTTTTCAAGCCAACGCAAGTATTATAATGCCGATGTTGTTCGGTCATATCGGTGCAAGTGCGTTTTCTCAAGTAGATAAGTATCACGGCTTGAAACTTTCAACCAACGCAAAAGAACAAACTTTGAGATACATCAAACGCTATGCGGCTTCTGAAAAAATCTTTGAACCAAACCAAGACAAAGAAGCGATTTTAAAGGATTTTTCAACAAGTTTTGATAATTTCTATCAAAACAGTTCAAAAACTTACAAGAATAAAAATATTTTCTTCAAGATATATGACAAACTTCTCGGTAACTGTCGTAAAGGTGCGGTTGCCAATTCAAACGAAACACGCTTGAAAGATTTTGCAAATAATAAATTCAAAAATATTATCGACAATGCAAAAGATTTAGACGCTTTGAATGCAAAATTCGACAAGGATATTTTCAAATTGAAAGCGTGGAAATCCGCAGGTTCTTTCACTGCATTGTTATTGACAATGAAATTTATTGATTCGTTCACGGAAAATATTCTCATTAAGAAAATTCTTGAACCGCAAATGAAAAAGATTGATTTTCACAAATTTCACGATATGACAAACTTTACAGAAAAAGACGAAAACCCGTCTGCGGCTAAATCGGTTTCCGCTTAGTTCAAATAATTCATGAGTTTGTTTAGCAGTTGGGATTTTGTATGAAATCCTGAGATTTCGTCAATTTGTTCTCCGTTTTTTAAAAGAATAAATGTCGGATATCCTGTGATATTGTAGCGTTGAGCGATTTCAGGGGATTCTTCGGCATCTACCAAACCTATCCAAATTTTTGATTGTTCAAATTCGGATAATTCAATGCGTTGATTTCTGCAGTATCCGCACCAAGTGGTGTAAAACTCAATCAACTTTAAACCTGTTTTTGTTTCATTATCAAAATTTTCATTATTCAGTTCTACTAACATAATTTTCTCCCTTAGCGGTTTTATTATACCAAATTTCAAGCCTGAAACAAATAGGTATTTTGTCGGATTTTTAGTATCGGAGCGGAATTTTTGAACGATTAACCTCTTTGCCACGGTAGCCAAAATTCAGTAACATTCGATTTGTGCTTGTATAGAAAATGTTTTCATCAAAAGTTGGTCCGATATTCACCGAAACAACGGAATCTTTTGAAAATTTGTATTCAAGATACGGAACAAATAGCCCGTTTTTCTCGACAATACTTGTCGGTTTTGAATTTTCTGTTCCAAAAACATTAACAATGACTATTCTGTATTCGTGTTCGTTTTTGAATTGCGGATTTTTGAAGAAAATACTAACGATACTCAAAATGTCGATAAGTTCAAAAAGGATGTCAAAAAGTTTAATTTCGCTGGACTTTTTACTTTTCAATTCTTTTTCAAACAGAGAATTCCATTTTTTGAAAATTACATGGATAATTTTGATTTGCTTTTGTTTGTCATAAATTACACTGCCGTAAATCGGCAAATAATCGTTTTCGCTCATCTCTTTTATGAGTTTTTGTTTGTCAAAACCGATATTATAGCCCGTGTAATTTTTACCTTTGGCATAATTGTTCCAAAGTGTCAGATTGTCGCTTTCCGTAGAAAAAGAAGTTGTAAAGTATTCCAATTTATTTACAAAATCATCGTCACCGTCAACGATATGTTTGTATTTGTTGCTGAAATGCTTTTTTATTTTGTTAAAAAGGTCAGGATTAAGCCCTTCGGTTTTATCAATGAGTTTCACTATCAGTCGGTAGGAATAAGCGATTTCTTCCTTGTCGTTTAGGTATAGAGCGTTAGAAAATCGGATATTTTCGCCTGATAAAATATTCAAAAGTTTTTCGGGTTTTGTGTAGTGGTAAATCGTACAATTAGAGCCTGTGTCCAAAAATCGCTTAATTTTCGGAATCTTTTTCAATAAGTCATCATAATAAGACATTCCAAGACCTCGCAACTATATATATTATAACATATCTTGCGATTATTAGGAAGCTTCAATGCTTGAAAACTACATTTCTTGAAGTCTTTTTTCGTCTTTATCCATTCCCTGTTTTAAAAGAGATTTTAGGTAGGTTTGATAGGGCAAACCAAGCTTTTGTGCAATTTTTTTAGCACGAGCAATTTCAAATTCAGACCAACGGAAATTTATTTTCGGATATTTTTTCTTGATATGCGTTTCCGCCACATCTATCGCCTGATTGACATCAAACGAATTTCCAAACTCATCAACCAGTGTTGAAGAGCTATCAACGATTTGCTCGGTAGATGTTTTTAACATATTTTCAATTTGTTCTTTGGTAAATTTATCTTTCATAATTATCTCCAATCTGAAAACGCAGTAATAATAAACAAATAGGAATTATCTTCTTTTAATTTCATATAGTATAACGAAATATCATAAGTAGCAGAATAGGCTTCATATCTTTTGTACTGTGGATTCCATTCTTCCTCACTGATAGTAAAGAAAGCACGAATAGCATCATCAGGGGTAATTAAATGCCTATGCCAAATATGCGGTTCATAAGAATTAGTCAACGGGTTCAAATCCAATTTGAATTTAAACGTATATTTTCCGACTTTTTTGACTAAATACTTACTATCCATACTAATATTATATCATATTGTGCATACTTTGTACACCCAAAAACGGAATGTATTAAGAATTATTATATGCACAAGAAACATTACAAACACGAAATTTGCAATAATTTTGGAGATATCTTTTACATCGCTCTTATCTTTTGATTTTTGCGGTATTGGCAAGGCGATTTTTGATTTGGTTTAATTCTTCTTTTGTAAGATGTTTTGATAAAGTTGTAAATTCTTCCATAATATCCCAAGAAGAATAATTTTTTGTTTCGACTTTTCTAATCCAATCGTTGACTTCTTTCGTAATCATGATGGCTCCTTTTTATATATTTTTTACACTAAAAACGACAATTTTATTATAGTCATTTTTCAAAATTTTGTAAACTTTTTTGAGATAAATAATCCGTTTGTTGTATGTATATTAACACTCGTGAAAATATTTTTTGCTACAAAAATAGCTAAATGTTGAATAAATAATTTTTAACTTTTGTTAAAAATAGTTAGTTCCTTTGATAAAATGAGAAGTTTCATAAAAGGTAAAGGGACAAAAGTTTATATTTTACCTGAAGAAAAAGGAAACCACTTAAAGTTAGAAAAACAAAAAGACGGTTCTTATAAATTCTTCCAAACAAAATATCGTTATGAATATCAAGAAAACAAGTAAAAGAAAGCCACCTTTTATAAGGTGGCTTTCTTAGAATAATATTCAAACTTTATTTCAAAAATTTATCCAATCTTTCGCAAGCTTCGATTGTATTTTCTCGACTGCCAAACGAGGTTAATCTGAAATAATGTTCACCGTTTTTACCAAATCCTGAACCCGGAGTGCCGACAATTTGCACATTATTCAACAAGTAATCGAAAAACTCCCAAGAGGTCATATTATCAGGACATTTCAACCAAATATAAGGTGAATGTTCCCCGCCGATATGCCAAATATTATGTTTTTTCAAAGTGTTGGAAATAATTTTAGCATTCTCTTTGTAATAATTCAGGTTTTCTTGAATTTCTTTTTGCCCTTCTTCAGTGAATACAGCCTCAGCACCACGTTGAATAATATACGGAACACCGTTGAATTTAGTCGTTTGACGTCTTAGCCACATCTTATTAAGCAATCCGTCTTTAATTGCCTTCGGAACTACAGTATAACCGCATCTTGTACCCGTAAATCCTGCCATTTTTGACAAGGAACAAAATTCTATCGCACAAGATTTTGCACCTTCAATTTCAAAAATACTTCTCGGCAAATTTTTATCGGTAATAAAGCATTCGTAAGCCGTATCGTACAAAATAACCGCATCGTTTTGTTTTGCGTAATCCACCCATTTTTTGAGTTGTTCCTTGTTATAAACCGCACCTGTCGGGTTGTTTGGTGAACAGATATAAATTATATCAGCCTTGATTGTTTCATCTGGCAACGGCAAAAATTCGTTCTCGGCATTTGCATCAATATAAATAATTTTTCTGCCTGCCATTGTGTTTGTGTCAACGTAAACAGGGTAAACAGGGTCAGGCACCAACACGGTATTATCGGTTGCGAATAAGTCTAAAATGTTTCCCAAATCGGATTTTGCACCGTCAGATATAAAAATTTCGTTGATATCCAATTCAACATTATGACTTTGGTAATATTTTTGGACTTTTTCACGCAAAAAATCATAACCCTGTTCAGGTCCGTAACCTCTAAATGTTTCCTTCACGCCCATTTCGGAAGATGCGTTTTTCAAAGCCTCAACAACCGTTTTACATAGCGGTAATGTCACATCACCGATTCCGAGTTTGATAATCTTTTTATCAGGATTGTTTTGCGAAAATTCCGCAACTTTTTTTGCTACGGTCGAAAACAAGTAACTGTCTGCAATATTTTGATAATTTGTGTTTACGTTCATAATTTCGGTACTCCCTATCTTCCTATTTTTCTTGATTATACCATAAATTTGTTATCTTTCAGCCATTTTGAAAAGATTTCCAACGCTATTTTTAGTTGTGCAAAATTATTCGCATAGCCAATCCTCAAATATCCGTCAACCTCTAAAGTTTCTCCCGGAAGTATCATAACTCCCGTATCTTGTTGAAGCTTTTTGCAAAGTTCTGTCGAAGGCATTTTTGAATTATATTTGACAAAAGCTGTCGTTCCGCCAAGTGGGGGAATCAGGCGAATATTTGAATCAGAATTTGCCCAATTTAGTAAAATTTGCTTCCCGATTTTGATTTTTTCAAGATTTCTTTCTATAATTTTATCTTTATTTTCAATGGCAAGTGAAGCGAAATAATCGTCCAGAATTCCGACACTGATTGTATTGTATTCCCTATGATGATTGATTTGTGAGATTATTTCTTTCTCCGCAACCACCCAACCGAGTCGCAAACCCGCAAGTGAAAAGACTTTTGACATACTACCCGTTGAAATTCCTTTTGGATAAAGGTCTGCAACAGACACTGAAAACGGATTTCCCTCGTGGTTTAACCCTCGATAAACTTCATCGCACAAAATATAAGCATCTGATTTTTTTGCAATTTCGACAATTTGTTTCATCATTTCATCAGGAATAACCGCACCTGTTGGGTTGTTTGGGTTGTTGATACAGATTAATTTCGTATCAGTCCCGACAAGGTTTCCAAGTTCGTTCAAATCAGGCAACCAGTTATTTTCTTCCTTCAAAAAGCACATTTTTACGTCAGCCCCAAAAGATTTCGGGATTGAATAATGTTGTTGATATGTCGGAACAACGGATACCACTTTGTCCCCCTGTTCCACCAACGACATTATCACAAGATGATTGGCCCCGATTGCACCGTGTGTAATCGTGATATTTTCTGGAGTTTGGTGTTCGTAAAGCGTTGAAATTGCCAGTTTTAATCTCTTACTGCCGTGAATGTCACCATAATTCAATTTTCTTGTGAAAATTTCGCCCAAAAGTTGGTCTTTCTCGCCAATAATTTCAAACAATTCTTCTATACTCAGCGAATCCACGCAAGTATCCGCCAAATCGTATTTTGCGGCTTTTTCATAAAGATTAAACCATTCTTCCACCTTAAAATTTTCAATAAACAAAATTTTTCCTCGTTAAAATTTATAATCAAGACAGTGTTGGTCTGTCAATTTGTTCAAATACATTTTTTCCGTCAAAAGTTCCCAATCCGTAAACTTCATATCAGTTCCGACACCCATAAACGGATAGTATTTTTCAGGGTATTTGTTGCGTGCAATAAGTTTTATATAGTCGCTCAAAACCTTGCAGCCACGATAAAAAATATTGCTGTCTTCGGATATTGTTGCACCGACATCATTAACTTGCGGATACAAAACTTTTGCCTTATATTTCAATTCGTCAATGTTTGGCAAGTGACTTTTCATAACCTGTCTTAGCCCACGTCTAATATATTTCGGGTTATCGTTATCAATAACAAACCCCAATCTTGCCAAAAACGGAATAGATTGTTCATCAGAACAGTAAGTCAAGCGGTTCATTTTATTTTTGGCAAGTTCAATGATTGCGGAGAGTGTCAAAAGTTGTCCGTTGCCTTCTTTTTCCTTGTATGCAATCAGTTGACGCCCTTCAATAGTTGAGAGCTTTTTATCAATATTAATGTCAAAGGTTCCGAGTTCTTTTCCTTCAAGGTCTTCAAGTCTGATTGTCGTCAAAGGTTCAGGTGTGGTAACCCCGACCTTGACGGTTTTCATTTTTGTATTAAGTGCCTCAAATTTGTTGAAAAACACTAAACCGTTGTGATTATAAAATGATATCGCTCGTTTTGAAAAATCAACGCCCATATACATATTTAAAAGCAAACATGATATTTTTTGCTAGTGTTTTGGTAAAAATGTTAATACAAATTAATATTTGTTCAAAACTCTTTGAGATAATAATTTTTCACGCAGCAGCACTTTTCTTTAAATGAAAGTGTTTTAAAAATTTGGTCAATTTGTGATTTTGTAATCTCAAGTTCCGTTAAATTTTTTCTGTTAAACTTGGTGTGCTGTGCCAAATATTTCACGGTGTGCAAATTATATTCAAAAACCTGTTTTTTGTGAGTATTCTTGATATATTCGCAAATCTCGTCAAAACTATAGTCAATATTCACATTGTCTAACGTTGATTGAATAATTCGTGCGGTCGTTTGGGAATTATCTTTTTCAAAATACTTCAAACTGTTGCCAAGCAAAAACTCAAGTGTCGGCTGGTTGGTAATTCCTAATGCCTTCATGGCTTCTTTGGGAAGTTTCATTTTTTGTTTTTTATTGTCGTGAACATTCCAAATTTCTTTGCATTTTTTGTTCAAAAATTTTTTTGCTTTTGCAAATTCTTTTGAAGTTCCGTATAAACTTTTCAAATTTTTTATTTCGGTTGTGGAATTTTTGTCTATAGCGTTTGCAAGTTCATAAATCAAAGTACGTAATTTATCATCACGCAAATTTTCTTCAATTTGCAGAAAACTGATACTTGAATTTGCATAAGGATTGATTTTTTCAATGTAATTTATGCAAGAGGCAAGCGGAATCAAGGAAAGATTTTTTTGTCTGCTTTTGTTTAAAAAATTGTGATGTTTCAAACAAATCAGATTATTTGTTTCTTCCATTAATTTGTTTTTTTCTGTTGCTACCGGTTCTTTGCCCATGACAATTCTTTTCCCCTATATATTAATAAAGGAAATTTCTGTTCAATAATTGACAAAATTTTAGCAAATGTAACGAATTTATAAAAATTTTATTGCAAAACTTGGCAAGTTCCGATAGATTTTGAATGACGATTGCCGAAAGCTTCATTATCGTACATAATTTGAGACTCTGAAGTAAAACTGCCTTCCTTACGGTCTATGACGGAGTGTTCACGAGAAATATAATCATCATTCATTGATTGAGAATTGTATTCAATTTTGGACTCATCAAAACTTATGATATTGTCAATCGGTTCTCTTTGGTTGTAGATTTTTTTATACGCATCATCAATTCTGAACAATCTGTGCTGCCTGCTTGTAGAAACGACACTGTCATCTTGGTTGTAAATCGTTTGTTCGTAATCACAACGCACAATTTGCATTTTGTCAAATTCGGGTACAAATTGGTCAGCAAGGGTTTTTGTGCTGACAAAGCCCAATAACAAAATCGTTAATAATCCCAAAAAACTCTTCATATAAATATTATAATTCAAACATCAAAAATTAACATTTTGTAATATCCTTTAATAAAATGGCAAAAACCCGGAAATTTATTTGTTTATAAATACATAAAGTGTTTAGTAGTAGGAGAAATAAATTATGCCTATTTATCCAAATAATAGCAAAAGACCCGTCTATTTACCAAATAACGGCGGAGTTTGGGTAACAGCACCCGCAACAGCACAAACTCAAACCCAACAACCCGTAACAAATCCGAACGAACAAACAAATGAAGCGGTTACGGAAGTTTATGTAGCACCGAATGTGTATAGACAATTTGCTCCGAATGCTCAACCACTCCAAATATCGTCAGAACGAGCAAACGACTCGGAAGAGTTAATGCAACAAATTTATGAAATCGACAAACAAGCATTTGCCGAAACCGACCCTTACGAAAATTATGACGAATTTAAAAGAATTGTAGAGCGAAATCAACTATCTACTTATGCGGTAAAAGGCGATAATGACGAACTTTTAGGCTATTATCAACTTGAACCGATTAAAGACGGTGATTTATACATTGATTCAATCGGGCTAAAATCCAAATACCGAAACACTCGCAAAGGTTATCAGGCGATAAAATATTCTTGGAAGAAAATTCTTGATTATGCGAAAGAAAACAATGTGCAAACGCTATCTTTGCATGTTGATAACACAAACAGAAATCTTGTCAGAATGTACCAAAGTCTAGGTTTTTCAATAAAAGAAACTCTTGAAAATTACTATGAAAACGGTGCAGGAGCATATTTTATGGAACGTCCGCTCGTTGAAAACCAACAAGTAAATCAGGCTGAAGCTCCGACAGAAGAGGTTCAAGCAACACAAACCGAAGAAGCGGAAAATGTTGAAGAACCTGAAATTTCAGAAGCCGAACGTATAAAAGCCGAGAACGAACAAAAATGTCAACACGCAAGAGAAGAATTGCAGGAAATGGGGCTTGATGAAGCAAAAATTAATTTTGTTTTGAAACAATGCTCTCAAACAAGTGTTTTTGGACGTTCTAAAATAAAACCTTTTGATGACGATATTTACGACTGTTGCAAATACATTTTACAATTAGAAAAAGATTATGGCTACAATAGAGAAGTATTCCCTGCTGACGGGCTTTCTTCATATCAAATAAGCAATATTCTTACCAGCTTAAAAGATGAAAATTCCAACGACGAAAATCAAGTAAGGACAGATTTGTTACCTTACTTAAAAGATTTTGTTCGACTTAATACACCCACAAACAGGTGGGATGATTTATTACAAGCAGCGGAACTACGCTCTCGTGACGGAGAAAAACATCACTCCCGTGAAGTTTTAGATTTTGAAAAAACTTTGCTGGCTGCAGGTGCTAAAACTTCAACATGTGATATTGCAAAAAGTTGTATTTTAAGTACAAAAACAGGTCAAGTTCTTGATGAAGAGGCTAAAAACTGTGTCAAAAATACAATCTATAATATAAAAGATATTTCTGATATCAGCTATCTTGTAAGAAGTGCAGTAATTGAAGATGAAAAAGGTTTTGAATCTTTTGATGCAGACACCTATGAAAAAGTTAAAGATAACATAGAAACAGATGATTATCGCAAGCACGTCATTTACACTGCCTACGGTGCGGACAGGCTGAAAAGCAGAGGGGTTGATTTAAGTGCCTATGTTACATACGGAAAAATCGTAACAAGTAGCGACATCTTCCCAAATTTGTCTTATGAAACTAAAGAAAAACTTGAACCCGAATTATTCAAAGCGTGTTGCTACAAAGAATTGGGATTAAATTCAAAACGAAAAGCCGTAATGGTTACAAAATTTGACCAAGCAGCCTTTAATGCAGCTAAAGAATTAGCATTAAACCCGTTTTTCGGTGAAAAAGTAATGGATTTACCAAAAATAATTGAAGCCTGCAAGGAGCAAAAAGACGAATATTCAGGCTACAGATTTAATCCTGAATTATTGTCTAAATTGGAACAATTACATGCAGAACTTCCAAACCAACCGCTAAGCAATATTATTGATATCCTTGAAGCGTGCAAATTGAAAAACACTTCAGCATTATCAGACTATCAAAAACCCACCTCTATCAGATTTAATGAAGAAGTGTTCAACACCTTATTAGATATTGCAAAAAGTGGAAATAGAATAAATGTAACCGCTGTAGATGCTGCAAAAGAAGCAATAAACGGTAGAGAATACTTTAATAATGCTATCTACAATCAACTTGCGGATTCTTACTATTGGGGAAAAAGTAAAAATCGTTTCGGCGGATACTCAAAACCGTATATTACAGATTTTTTCAAAACAGACAACTATGGTAACAAAACTTTTGATGTCAGATTATTCAATAAATTCAAAGAACTTAAATGTCCAATAAGCACGGTTTGTACGGAAAGTAGCGATAAGTCTTATGTCTATGATGTACCAAAATTCACTCCGTCAGAAGATTTGATGAATGCTTATAAACATATTAAAGAAGGAAACTATCCGTTCACAAAATATGAGAATGATTCAGGCTACAGTGAAGATGGCGTTCAAGAGTTAGTCGAACTTTGCAAAGACCAAATAAGGTATGGTGAAGAAACCGAATTTAACTCTGATACATACAATGCAATTATGGAATTGTTGGAAGCCGGTAAAGACGGTAGAGATGTTTTAAATTTGATACATAACTGCAAACCTTACATAAATCATAGTCAAAAATTCAGCCCTCTTCGCTACGAATTGGCAAAAGATTTGATGAACAATAAAGGTATTGATATTCAAAACATAAGTCGGATTGTTGACGAATGCGAACAAAACGGTGTCATTAACCAAGACAAAGTTGACAAATGTATTGAGTTGTTTAATTTGGGTGTCAAAATTCCGACACAAGCATTAATTTATGCGGGTGATGATGAAATTGCCTACAAAAGATTGAAAGATTGTATCGCAAGAGAATTGCCTGATGAATTGATTCGTTTTTGCAAAGATAGAGGCGAATTTAAAGACAGATTGTACAAAATGGCTTTATCTCTTCAAGATGATGGTTTTAGCCCAAGACAAATAAGTTCTTTGATGTACACTTGCCATTCGGAAACTCCGGAAGGTTGTCAAAGTGATGAGCAAAAAGCCTTTAATTATGAAATGTTTGGACACATAAAAGACCTGCTTGCTCTCGGTATCGAAAAAGAGAATATCAGCGAAGTATTAAATTCCTGCAACCTTAACTGTCGCAAATTTCTGCCTGATGCCTACGAAAAAGTAAGCCTGCTTCACAATATGGGAATTGAGGATACAGGTATATCAAAGCTTTTGCAAGTATGTACCTCAAATTCCAAATTTCAACAAGAAACATACGATACTCTGTTAACTTACCTTGCAGACATTAAAACCCTCAGAGATTTGGCACATGATGATGCCTACATCATTGAGAAATTGAACCAAAACAGAACCAATATTGACAAGGCAAGTAAAGTTTTCGGTCAAGATGTTATTGATAATGTTCTAACACAAAAGATTGACGGATTTATCAGTTTTATTCAACTTTGTAATAACATTACCAATAATTGCTCCGAAGCTTTTATCAACAATTTGAACGAAAAACTCGCCTTACTTCCTTCTCCTGAATTGAAGGTTAAACGTTTGCGTGTAATCGGCGGACTAGCAAACAAAGTTAGTGAGGAAAGTTTGCAAGGACTTGTTGATATGATTAAATCACCAAGTATGAGCCAGGAACAAATTAAATTTGCAAATGAAACCTTTGCAAGTGATGATGATTATGATAATCAGGTAAGAAAATTTATGGAAGGGATTAATGTTCCTACAAATTACGCCCAAAAGGTTCACGGTTATTTAATGAAGGAAAAATTAAATAAACAGGTGAATTTCCCTGAACCGATTGACGAACAGATGGCAAAAATGGACGGTTATGCTCAACAAATGCTGACTAACCCGAAAATCCCGCTAGATAAAAAGATTAAGTATATTGATGAATTTAAGATTAAAAAAGCGGATATGGAAGCAAATCCTGAAAAATACACTACTCCAGAACTTTTCCCAAAACCACTAAACGGTTTGAAAAAAGTCGTAATGGCTTATGTAAATATTCCGAATGATGATTTAGCTTTCAACAACTCAATCACTAATACAATGTACACAAATCTCGGGATTACTCCTGACAGTAATTTGTTGAGAGAAATCCATTACGATGCAAAATATTTTGACAAATTGTTTGCGACAGGCTCAGGATTTAACACAAACTTTAAACGTTTGATTGAATTGAAACAAACTAATCCGGGCAGACCGCTAACGGAAATTCGTATGAAAATGCCTGAAGAAGGTTCGTCTTTGTACGAAAAATACGCCTCAAACGGTCTATTAAAACAAATCGAAGCAAACCTTGAAACTAAAAAACAAATGGAAGCTCAAGGCATTGACTTTGATAAATGGAACAGTTTTGACCCTGAATTGAAAAGCGAAGATTTCACGGTTGAATCTGACCCGAAAACCGAATACGAAAATATCAGAAACAATTTGATAAATATTTTCCAAGATGAATTGTTTGATAAAATCAATCCTAACGAAACCGAAAAATTGAAACAACATTTATCCGAATTCGGTTATACTTTGTGGAATAATAATATATTTAAAGACAGAGAACCGTTGCAGGATGATCAACTTGAAAGATTTGTCGGAATTGTAAAAAATTACATTGAGAAAAACGATTACTGGAAATCAGCAACAGAAAACGCTGAATTAACACCTGACGAAATCGAAGGTATCACAGGATTTACAGACCACTTGAACGGTATTGCAACCCGTATCGAACAGGTTAAAGCCTCAAGAACGGTCAATGATATCCACTTCAGATTAACTGATGACAACGATATCGGAAGAAACATTTTCTTTGGAAACCATGTAAGCTGCTGCAACAGTGTGAATAGTGCTTATGCAGGATATTCAGCCCCGATGCACCTTTTGAACAGTTATAACAGAGGGGTGGAATTGGTTGACAAATTCGGTAACTCATACGGAAATTCACTTTGTTTCTTTGCAATGATTGACGGAAAATTAACCTTCGTAATTGACAGTTTTGAAGCAAACGGCAAACTCGGCTCAAACCCGCTTGTCACCGATGAATTGATAAAATTCGGCAAACAGGTTTGTAAAGAAGTTGGCAGAAGTGATGCACAAATTATGATAGGACCTAACTATAACAACATTGATAAATCGAGATTACACCCTCAACATGCAGATGCAATCAAAGTTTTAGGTTCAGTATCTGAAATGACTTATTGCGACTCAGTCGGCGGAAAAGTTCAAGACCAAATCAATAACGGTGTGGAAAATAAAATGATGTTTGTTTACAGGTAGGACTTATTGCAGAAGGACAAAAGCCTTGTATTATTATGTGCCCCCCTTGAGGGGGAACCGAAATCTATGATTTCGAAGGGGGGGAATATAACCAAAATAAAACAAAGTATTAAGCCTTTCTGCAGCACAAAAAGGTGGGAATCGCTCCGCTTTTCCCACCCTACGATAAATCGACTTTTTACTCCGCAAAACCTACATATCCAACGCAATATCAAGGGTTGGGGCTTTGGCAACGATTGCACTTGAAGAGATTATATCAACTCCGCATTCCGCAATCGCACGGACTGTTTCAAGTCTGACATTTCCGCTCGCTTCCACAATCGCTCTATGGTCAATCAATTTAACCGCTGATTTCATTGTGTCTAAGTCCATATTATCAAGCATAATAATATCAACCCCAAGTGGCAATGCCTCTTTAATTTGGTCAATCGTATCACATTCAAGTTCAATCTTATGTGCGTGAGAAAGATTTGCCTTAACCTTTTCTACCGCTTTTGTAACCGAACCCGCAACCTGAATGTGGTTATCCTTAATCATTGCACAATCTGAAAGATTAAATCTGTGAAGAGCTCCGCCACCTGTTTTGACAGAATACTTTTCAAAGGCTCTAAATCCCGGAGTAGTCTTTCTTGTATCAACGATTTTGCAAGGCAAATCACCGATTGCGGTTTGGTATTTGTGAGTTTCTGTCGCAATTCCACTCATTCTTTGAATATAATTTAATGAAACTCTTTCGCCCAACAACAAATATTTACCCGGACCTTCAATTCTTGCCAAAACATCGCCTTTTTGGATTTTGTCGCCGTCTTTGAACAGCAAATCAACTTTTACTCTGTCTGACAAAATTTTAAAAACTGTTTTAAAAACATTCAACCCGCAAATAATACCTTCACTGCGTGAAACAAGTGAAGCCTTGAATATTTCGTCTTCCCCGACAATACTTTCTGTTGTTACGTCACCAAATCCTATATCTTCCATCAAGGCTGATTTTACATGTTCTTCTACATAAAAATTACTTAGCAAAACTAATTTCTCCTTTATTATTTTTTATTAAACTATGTTCGCAAATACTGCTTTTTTCCAAATAATCCGTACGGTAATGAGCCCCACGAGATTCTTTTCTGTTCAAGGCAGAAGTTATAATAAGCCTTGCCGTGATTAACATATTACGCAATTCATATTCTGCCGCATTTTTGCATTTATCAACTCGTCCGAAATTTTCAGAAATACTTTCAACTGTTTGCAGTGCTTCCGTCAAAGATTTTTCATTTCTGAAAATTCCGACATTTTCCCACATAATTTCTTTTAATTGTGTCTTTAATTTTTCAATTTCAACCTCAGAAAATTCTAAATTTTCCTCGTATTTTTTGATTAAATTTTCATCAATTCCGCCAACTTCAGAAATCTTTTTATTTTTCAAATAATCCGCAACTTCATAGGCAAAAACCACACATTCCAGTAGCGAATTACTTGCAAGTCTGTTTGCTCCGTGCAATCCAGTTGAAGAAACTTCGCCGATTGCAAACAAACCTTTTGCAGAGGTTTCAGAAGTTAAATCGGTTTTCACACCACCCATAAAATAGTGAGCGGCAGGAGAAACAGGAATGAAATCTTTTGTAATATTTATACCGATTTCGCTGCATCTTTTTGCAATAGTCGGAAATCTTTTTAACAATTTTTCTTTGCCAATACCCGTTGCGTTCAAATATACGTTCGGAACATTTGTTTCTTCCATTTCGGTAAAAATTGAACGTGCAACGATATCACGAGGGGCAAGCTCTTTTCTCTCATCGTACTTATACATAAATTCATGTCCGTCTTTATCGCAAAGTTTTGCACCTTCTCCACGAACTGCCTCACTTATCAAAAATCTGTTTTCACGAGAGTCATCGGCAAGTGATGTCGGGTGGAATTGTACAAACTCCATATCCTGAAGTTCAACGCCCGCTCTATAACATAGTGCAGGACCGTCACCAGTTGCAACTGACGGATTAGTAGTATATTTATATAACTGTCCGACACCGCCTGTTGCCAAAATTACCACAGGGGCTTCAATCGCTTCATATTCGTTCGTTTGGGAATTATAAACCACAATTCCCGTACATTCATTATTTTTTATGGAAATATCGACAATCGGAGCATTTTCTTTGAGTGAAATGTTCTTATTTTCACGAACCTTTTTACACAAAGCTATTGTCATTTCTCGTCCTGTTGCATCACCGCCCGAGTGCAAAATTCTTCTAATACTGTGAGCCGCTTCTTTTGTCAAAGTAAAATTACCGTTCTCATCTCGGTCAAATTCTACTCCGAATTTTAGCAAGTCATGAACGACTTTATCTGAATTTTCACTCACAAATTTTGTTGTATTCAATTCGCTTAAACCCGCACCAGCCTTCAATGTATCAGACACATGGAGTTCCACAGAATCTTGTGTATTATCCTTCAATACTGCAACCATACCGCCTTGAGCATAATACGAATTACTGTCATCTAAATCTGATTTTGTAACAAGTAAAATCCCGTTTGTAAGGTCTTTTAACTGTTGTTCTATTTTTAATGCGGCATACAAGCCTGAAAGTCCGCTACCGGCAACTATTACCGAATATTTTGAATGTTTCATCTTCGTGTTTCCCGTTTTTTCTAATAATTTTATAACAAAAAGAACATTTGTGCTATGAAACGAAGAAATTTTATAAAATGTTTATCTTTATAATTCAAAGAAGAAGTAAAAACACATTCACAAAAAGAATATCCCCAAAGCCTAAACTTGACAACAATTCAAACCTTATCTCCTCGTTCATATAATATGAAAAACACAAGGAGTAAATTATGATAAATTCAAATATAAGGCTAATGTTGGTTGAAGATCATAAACTTATGAGAGTGGGTTTGAAATCGCTATTTGAAGAACAAGACGGGCTTGAAGTCACCTCAGAAGCCAACAACGGACACGATGCGATTGAAAATTTCAAAACAACCCACCCCGATGTAACCCTTATGGATATAGGTTTGCCCGACATTTCGGGAATCGAAGCCACTAAAAAAATTCTTGAACTCAATACCAATGCCAAAATAATAATTTTAACCTCACATCTTAGTGAAAACGAAGTGCTTGATGCCTTACAATCAGGTGCTTGTGCATACGTTATGAAGGATATCAACACAGATATCTTAAAAATGATAATAAAAACAATCAAAGAAGGTGCGATGTGGATAGACCCATTAGCTGTGCCGATTTTGCGTGATAAAAATTGCGGAATTGTTCCGCAACGTCAAATGTCCCGTGCAATGTTCAGAGAAAAACATTCAAACCTCACTCAACGAGAATATGAAGTCCTAAAACTTGTTGTTGACGGAAAATCAAATAATGAAATCGCCGAAGCACTGACGATTTCTTCTCACACAGCAAAAGCACACGTTTGCAATATTATCCAGAAGCTCGTTGTTGATGATAGGACTCAAGCCGCCGTAAAAGCTCTAAAAGAAGGACTTGTCTGAGTTTATCTTTTCTCAAAAATTGCTATAATTTTCTTTTAAAACCATTGTAAACTTTTATTAACAAAATACCTATAAAAATTAAAGATTTTGCTTGTAAATGTCGATATTTATCATGTATCGACTAAAGAGTATAAGTTACGAAATCAGAACGAAAGGAAAACAATGGGTTTAGCGGCATCACAAGCAAGATTATTAACCATAACAGCCAGAAAATCTGACTGTGAGTTTTTGTCAATGTCTTTGTCACATCAAAAGCTTTCACTTGCTCGTGATATGGAAAAAGTTTCTTCTGATTATCAAAACGCATTGAGTCAAACAAAATTGGTTTATGATTACCATGGTTCAGGCGATACAAGCATAAATTTAGATTACGGACTTTTGATGACTCCGTCAATTTACAATGACTATTACCCGAAAACAGTTACCGATGCAGATAACAGAGTAATTTTAAATTCTTCTTATGCCGCAGCGGCAAGAGCAGCAGGAATTCCTGTTGAAGGTCTTGAAGGTACTCCGTCAGATTCGGTTCGTAATGCGTTTGTTGAAGCATTAGCAGGGGCAGGCGTAATCACTGCAACTCGTGCTGCATCAATCGAAGCCGTAACTTACGGTAACTCAATAGGTTTAGGCAGCACCTCAAACGTTACCGCTTCTTATACGCAAGTTTCGTATGATGAATTGTTAGACATGTTCCAAGCCTCAACAGAAAAAAATGATGATGCGGGTGTTACCTTCGGTAGCAGCACTGATAATATCAAAAACAGATTTGGTGCTGATTACGACTGGGGCGATAAACCTGAACGCTTGACAGTATATGATTCTAAAGACCTTAACAAAGCTCCTGAACGCCATGATGGTGACGGGGCAAGTGCATCATTTAACATTGGTGACTTGTTGAAAGGCGATAAACAGTACGTCTTGTCAATGGAAAGTATAAGTGGTGAACGTACACCTGTTACGACAACAATGTACTTACAAGATAAATTATTAAACGGTGATGATTCCTTCTTGCAATGGATGACAGACCAATTCACTACAGTACTGGGCGGTTATAAGGCAAGTGAAACTGCTATTCAATACGCAAGTAATGCGGTTTACAATTTATTGTATCCAAATAGTGACCTGCAACAAGCAGGTACAAATATGTACAACAACAATCACAGCAAAACAGCTCACGACAGAAAACACTGTACGGAACCGAATGACGGCTCAGGTGTCGGCAATCTTTCATACCGTAACATAATGGAAGAAGTCGGTGTTGAAGACCCAGGCAAAATCGGAAACGGTTATGATTCTGGCAAAGAAACTCTATCTAACGGAGTTTTGGGCTTTTATTTCACTTGTGCAAGAAACGGCTCAGGTAAAACTCGCAAACAAACCTCAGAAAGTTACGTTAACTTGAATAACCTTGCTCAAGTATTTTTGACAGCCTACGTTGAATATATGGAAGGTATTGATAATACTGCATACAACTACAAAGTCGGCAACTTATCGGAATCAAACCTATACGACCCGAAACGTAGTGATTTCCAGTTCACCGTAGCAGGTCAAACAAAAGTTGATTCAGACGATGACAACCTTTATGCAAACTTCTATGATGCGTTATTCAACCAAATTTGTATGAACGGTTGGACAGAAAACGAACAAATCGAAGATGTTGACTACATGACAGGCTTGTTCAAAAACGGCTTGGCATTTATTTCCTCAATCGCAGAAGACGGTTACTACTATCAAGGCTCATACTCAACAGACCGTGCAATTCTAGAGGTTTCCGATGAAAGTGCTATTGCGGTTGCTGAAGCAAAATATAATACCGAAAAAACAAAAATCGAAAACAAAGAAGATAAAATTGATATGAAAATGAAAAACCTTGATACAGAAATTTCCTCTTTGACTACAGAATACGATTCAACAAAACAAATTATCACAAAAGCCGTAGAAAAATCCTTCAAACGCTACGAAGCATAAAGGCGAGAAGAGCAAGTCTTAAAACAAAAAATTGCAACAAAAAACAGGAGCTGCGTTTGCAACTCCTGCTTTCTGTAATTATTTAAGTTTAATTATTCTATTTCGATAGCACCAACAGGGCAAGAATCAACTGCTTCTTTTACAGCATCAATGTTATCAGCAACAGCAGCGTCATTAACTACTGCTTTGTCTTCGATTGAAAATACTGCATCACAAATAGATTCGCAAGCACCACATGCTACGCAACTGTCATTAACTTTAACTGTCATTTTTTAATCTCCTTATTTTACTGCGTGGTTTTATCCGCCACAACAAAATTATATAACAAAAACCTAAAAAATTCTACAACAATTTTTTAAAATTTATAACCAATCTCTTATATAATTTGCAATGGTATCAAATCCCAAAACTTCGCCGAGATTTCCTGCTGACGGACGTTTTTTGGAATAAATCAATACTGGTACTTTTTCTCTTGTGTGGTCGGTTCCCGGAACTGTCGGGTCGCAACCGTGATCGGCGGTAATTATTAGCAAATCGTCTTCTGCCATTGCATCAACTATCGGAGCAACGTAAGAATCAATTTCTTCTATGGCATGCCCATAACCCGCAGGGTCGTTTCTGTGTCCGAAAAGCATGTCAGTATCAACAAGGTTGGTGAAAATAATTTCTTTGTCGTTGTATTTTTTACCTTTTTCATAGGCAATTTCTTCAAGCGGAAGTTCTCGTTTTATTGCTTTCAGTGTCAATTCGAGCCCTTCTTTGTTTGAGCCCGTGTGGATTGCGTGGGTAATTCCGGATTTTGAGAAAATATCTTCAATTTTACCGATTGCTACGACTTTTCCGCCATCATCTTTAATTTCATTTAATAAGGTCGGTGCCACAGGTTCGATTGAATAATCCCGTCTGTCTTTTGAAATTCTTACCGGTTTTCCGTCAACGAGATGATAAGGTCTTGCGATTACTCGGGAAACGTAGTAATTTCCGTCTGTCAAAATTTTTCTTGCAATTCTGCACCATTCGTATAAGGTTTCTAACGGAATAACATCAACATCAACGGCAATTTGGAAAACGCTGTCAGCAGATGTGTAAACAATCGGAAATTTTGTTGCGTGATGTTCTTCGTTTAATTTTTCAATAATTGCTGTTCCGCTTGCGGGACAATTTGCCAAAATTCCGCCACAATTTGTTTCTTCTATAAATTTATTAATTATCTCATCGGGAAAACCGTTCGGGAATGTTGCAAATGCTCGGTTGAGTGTAATTCCTGCGATTTCCCAGTGACCTGTTGTTGTATCTTTTCCTTTTGATTTTTCAACTAATGTTCCGTAAGTTGCGGTTGGGTTTTTAACAGGAGAAATTCCCATAAAATCTTGAAGATTACCCAAACCCATTTTTTCTAAATTCGGAACTTTTAAACCTTTGTTAAATTCGCAAACATGTTTTAACGTATTGCATTCCGGAATGTCGCCAAAGTCACGGCAATCAGGCATTGCACCGACACCCATTGAATCAATAACCATAATAATTGCTCTAGTCATAGAACCCCCTTTGTTTTTAAAAATATTTTAACATAAATTTCTCGATAAGACTTATTTATAAGTATTATTACGAGTATTTGTGCAACTTTTTGTCTGTTGCATTTTAAAAGTGTTTGTACTACATTTATTGCATAACAAAGGAGGGTTAATACATGGAAACTTATGGTATAGAAAAATTTGGTATTATCGGACCAAAGGCAGTCTATCGTAATTTGACACCTGCTCAATTAACAGAAGCAGCTCTTCGCCGTGGTGAAGGCTCATTGAGCAACACAGGTGCATTAGTAGTTACTACAGGTAAATACACAGGTCGTTCACCTAAGGATAAATTCATCGTTGATACAGAAAGTATCCACAATGATATCGCTTGGGGTAAAGTAAACAGACCTATCAGCAGAGAAAAATTCAATGCTATCAAGGGTAAAATCGCATCTTACCTTCAAAATAGAGAAATATTTATTTTTGACGGTTTTGCAGGTGCTGATAAAACTTATACTCAAAAATTCAGAGTTATCAACGAATTGGCAAGCCAAAACATGTTCATTCACCAGTTGTTAATCAGACCAACTGCTGAAGAATTGGCAAGCTATGGCGAACCTGATTACACAATTCTTTGTGCTCCTGGTTTCAAATGTGATCCTGAAGTTGATGGTGTAAATTCTGAAGCTTGTATCGCAATTGACTACGAAGCTCACGAAATCATCATTTGCGGTTCACGTTATGCAGGTGAAATCAAAAAATCAGTATTCGCAACAATGAACTACATTATGACTAAGAAAAATGTTCTTCCTATGCACTGTTCAGCAAATATGGACCCTGTAACAGGTGAAACAGCAGTATTTTTCGGTCTTTCAGGAACAGGTAAAACAACTTTGTCAGCTGATCCTTCTCGTAAGTTGATTGGTGATGATGAACACGGTTGGTCACCTGACGGTGTATTCAACTTTGAAGGTGGTTGCTATGCTAAATGTATCCACTTGTCAGCAGAAAATGAACCTGATATCTTCAATGCTATCAAATTCGGTTCATTGGTTGAAAATGTTGTTATGGACCCTGAAACAAGAGAATTTGATTTTGAAGACGGTTCCTTAACAGAAAACACTCGTGTAGGTTACCCTGTTAACTACATCAACAACGCTCAAATTCCTTCAAAAGGCGGAATCCCGAAAGTTGTTATCTTCTTGACAGCTGATGCGTTCGGCGTATTGCCTCCAATCTCAAGATTAGACAAAAACGCTGCAATGTATCACTTTGTAACAGGCTTCACTTCTAAATTGGCTGGTACCGAAAGAGGTATTACAGAACCTGTACCTACATTCTCAACATTGTTTGGTGAACCATTTATGCCAATGGATGCTTCTGTTTACGCAAAAATGTTAGGTGATAAACTTGACCAATACGGAACAAAAGTTTACTTGGTTAACACTGGTTGGGCAGGTGGCTCAGCTTCAATGGGTGCTAAGAGAATGAAATTGGCTTACACTCGTGCAATGGTTACGGCAGCATTGAACGGCTCATTCGATAACATCGAATTCAAACACCACGATGTGTTCAACGTTGATTATCCGTCATCTTGTCCGAACGTACCTGATGAAATGCTTGATGCAAGAGGTATGTGGGCTGATAAGAATGCTTATGATGAAGCAGCTAACAAACTTGCTCAGATGTTTGCAGATAACTTCTCTGCTAAATATCCGAATATGCCTGCTGAAATCGTTAACGCAGGACCAAAAGCAAAAGCTTCTGTATAATTCGTTATACGGTAAAAATATAGAGTCGGAACTTGGTATTCACCAAGTTCCGATTTTTTTGTTTGATTGTTTGCTTTTTTAGACACGAGTTTTGCTAAAATGTCGGTTGTGCATACTTGCCCAACAAGCAGAATTTCCTATATGGAGTGACCAAAGTGGCTAAAAATTATCTTTTCCAAACTTTGTTGTCGATTTTCCACCCGTCACGCATTAGTTTACTCAAACACCAATATCCGTTCCCAGTCAAGCAGTTCTGTTCTACTTGTTCTTTTGTTCGGCTATAGCCAGCTGGAACAGTTCCAAGATTTTCGTTATATATAAGAATATAAATATCTTTGCCGATTACGTTTGGTCCTCTATCTCCGTTTACATCAAGATAAAACTCTAATGAACTTTCTGGGGCATCAACTCCAAACAGGTTTGAGTTTGAACCTGAAACACTGGCATCTAAATTTCCCCAAAAACCTTTTGCCGTTTTAAACGTCACCGTAACGTTTCCGATAGTGACTTCGTTATTTCCGACAGATGTCGTGTAGGTTGGTGTTTGGTTGTTTAATGTTTTTACAATTCCGCTTTTATGCCAACAGCCTGCTTGTTGAACGCAAAGGCTTGTTACTTGTAGGCTCGGAGCTAAGTTTTTATCAAACCACTCTTTTTGACTTTTTGTTGAAACTTGAACCTGCATTGAGGTGTTTCCCTTGTCCTCAGATAATTTCAATGCTTGTGCAATGGTTGAATATGCCACTTTTGCCCTTGCTTCCACCTGTCGTTTGGTAATCATCGAGTTTAGACTTGGGATTGTCATTGCTGCAACGATACCGACTATGCCTAAGGTTATCAAAACTTCAGCAAGCGTAAAGCCCCAACGAATTTTATTTTTTAGCATAAAAACTTCCTCACTAGTAATATAATATTATTAAATATCAATATATTGATACTACATGTCAGTATATTCCCTTATCTAACTAAAGTCAAGGATATATAATTATGAAATGGAAAAAGATTTCAGATATATAATCGGGCGTAACATCAAGGCGGAAAGGTTACGCAAAGATATTACTCAAGAAAAATTTGCGGAACTCATAAATATGAGTCTTAGTTATGTGAGTAAGGTTGAACAAGGGTTGACCTCGCCCACTGCATTGGTTTTATACAAAATTTCTCGAATTCTTGAAGTTAAAATGGAAGATTTTTTCAAAGGGATAACCGTAGAAGAGTAAGGAAGGGTATTATTTCAAAATGATAATTTCTTTACCCCTAGTTGTTATTGTTGCGGTGGATTAGGCGGTTGCAACAAGTCAAAACTCCCGCTCCGACACCGATTATACCGTTTACAGTGATAGAATTTTTTGTCGGAGATTAAAAAAATACAAATCTTCTCGCAATAATATCAAGCACTACACCCAATCCAAATCTTCTCAATACGTCAAATTTTTAGATTAATATGAGGTTTATAAATGATATGAGGTGTGTTAAGATTTAAAAAAGGATTTTGTATGATAAGACTTGAAAATGCAATTACAAATGGTGAAATCGAAAAAATAAAAACGCTATACTATGAGGCGTTTCCAAAAGATGAGCAAAAACCGTTTGAATTGATTTCTCAAAAGCAAGCAGAGGGTTTTGTCGAAATTTTGTCGATAAAAAATGAGGAAAATTTTTGCGGACTTGTGCTTCTTGCAAAGTCTGAAAATCTTGTTTTGCTTGATTATTTTGCGATAGTAAAAGAGTTTCGAGGACAAAAAATCGGGTCAGAAGTCCTACGAATTTTGCAAGACAGATTTAAGCATGAAAAACTTATTATAGAAATTGAAAATCCCAATGTGGTTTGTGATAACAAACCTGAACGAATTAGACGAAAACATTTTTATCTCAAAAACGGTTTGAAACGAGTTCCGTTTGAGGTAGATTTGTTTGGGGTTGAAATGGAAATTCTGACCAATAATCAACCGCTAATATTTGAGGAATATTATAGGGTTTATTATAATGTTTTTGGATCAATAGTTGTCGGAAATATTTGCTTGAGTAGTCTTTATAATCAATGATAAAAATGAAAAGACCCCACCCCGAAATCAAAGATTTCGACCCTCAGCCATACGGCACGCAGTTTCACTCGGCTCATCCTTCGCCGGTTCAGCTAGTGCCTCAAGGGTAGGGTTTTGTACAAAAATATCACACCAAATAAAAAAGAGAAGGCCTTTTGATCCTTCTCTTTTCTGTTGATAAATTTTTATGCTTTTTCAAGAACTTTTTTAGCGTTTTGAATGCCTGCTGTTATAGTTTCCTTCATCTTGCTAAGCATTTTTATAAAGGAACGAGCTTCTTTTAAACTCATCAAACCGATATTTTTCTTGTTTCCGTCCAACTTGATCGATATCAATTTGTCACTGTGCGGGAAAAATCCTTTTTTATAGCATGTAATTGATGAAACGCCAAGTTTTCCCAATTTTGTATTTTCTCCCGGAACTACGGTTTTGATTTTTTCGGTATTCAGAACTTTTGTTCCTGAAGGAAATACTTTCGATATTTGCCTTGCTTCGGCAAATGTTTTATTTATTGTGCTAATACTTGTGCGTATTGGGTTAATATCGATTTTTGGTACTGTCATATAACTTCCGCCTTTTCTTTTTCTTATTATACATGAATATGTTTTTATATAAAAGTCCAAAAATTTTATTTTTTGCTAATAAAAACAAAACTTTACACAATAATATCAGAGAATTTTACATTTTTTAAAATCTTTTCAAGATTATGCGGGTTTGTTTCGACCTGATAGCCGATTTTGCCTGCACTGAAGATTATTGTTTCAAAATTCTGAGCGGAACTGTCTAATATCGTTACAAATTCTTTCTTCATTCCGATAGGGGAGCAACCGCCGTGGATATAGCCCGTTAGTGGTAATAATTCTTTTGATTTCAACATTTCGACTGATTTTTCGTTAACGCTGTGTGCCGCTTTTTTCAAGTCTAATTCGCATGCAACGGGGAGCATAAAAACGTAGTACTTTTTAGATTTTCCGACAGTAACAAGAGTTTTGAATACTTGGGCGGGGGGTTGATTTAATATGGTCGCAACTTCAATTCCGCTGATAGCATCAGTGTCAGCATAAGTGTAATGTTTGTACGGAATTTTGTATCTGTCTAAAGTTCGCATTACGTTTGTTTTGTAGTCCATTTTATTTTACCTGCCTTTTTATTCATTCCATAATTAAATCTACCAAATAGTCCTGTTGTCCTTGCGATAATTGAACGTTTTTCGGGAATTTGTGCCATTTGTTTATGCAGCCTCGACAACAGGTTGCCGTTGCATGTTGAGCTATAAATACGGGGTGACCTCTCATTGGAGTTTGCTTTCCGTCATTTGGAATTTCTGCCGGTGCAATACGTTTTGAAATAAAATCTCTAGCATGGCTTTTGATTGTTTCAAGCCCCCTTTGTTCAATATATTCAAGTTCTTTAGTTTTTAGTCGAAATTTTGCTCTAAAATCGGATTTCCCGAGCCTGTTCAAAATATCATCAAACATTTTTAATACCTCACAACAATTTTATCACCAAAAATTTGTGGAGATTAAGCAAACTCAAAAACTTAAATCTTTTTCCCGAGTGATTTTGAAATTTTTGAGTGAATAAGGTTTGCCTGATTTAAGTATTCGGTCAGTTTTTCGTAATTCTGTTTTTTCTCGCCATACGGAACATTCATGTCAATTAATTCATCAACACTTTTGCTGATTTCAGAAAGTTTATCAAGCGAATCTGACAAGGTTACAACAGAATTAACCTTCTTTGAAACCCTTGCCATTATTTGTCTTGAGATAAATTCTTGAACTTTATAAATGACAGGCATGTTCTTTTTGAAATGTTGATGATGAAATCTCTTTTCGCCCAAAACTCGTCCGCCGTACATTTGCTCTTTTCTCAAGGCTGAAAGTTCCTGCATTAAACGCTGCCTTTTGGCTTTTAATCCCAGTGCTTCGTTTTGAGTTCCGTAAGTGTCCGCCATTTTGATTTTTTCGTTCAAATCGTTGATTGTGGCTTCTTTGTCCTTTATTCTGTATTCAATATTAACTTCTTCAGCGTTTTTGTCATCAAATTTTGTGTTGTTCAAAATTGTTGAATCGTAACCGTTTAATCTTTTTATCGGATTAGAAGTTGGTGCGGCTTGGTTTTCGGGTTGGTTCGTGGGTTTTGTTTCAAACGGGTTTGAGGTATCGTTTGGTTTGAAACCGTTGTCAAACGGATTTGCCGCAGAAAATTTATAATTACTGCTGAAAATATTTCCGCTTATTTTGTTGTTGTTCCCACTATTCTCCATACAAACATTTTAAACCAAGAAAAAATATTTTTTCACATTTAAAAGTATGATTTTACAAAATTTTATGAGATTGTATAAACTTTTTTGTAATACATAAATGAGCCGAAGATTGCCAAAATTATGTTAGGAAGAGTTGCCGCCAAACACGGTAGCATCGTTCCCGCTTGTCCCATAGAAAGTGACAAGGCTCTAACCAAATAATAGAAAAATATAATTAAAATACTGAATAAAAATCCTCGGTTGTAACGTACTCTTGGCGGTGTAATAGCAAGCGGAACGCCTAATAATACGAATACAATGGTCGTTATCGGTAAGGCAATTTTGTCGTACAATTCAATTTTATATTGGATTCTTTCTTCAGGTGCAATATCTGAATTTTTCAAGTATTTCAAAAGTTGTCCGAAATTCTTTTCTTTTGCAAAGTTTTTGTTCATTTTTTGCGACATATCCATGCTGAATTTTATCAACGAGTCGTCAAATAATGAAGTGTTCAAGACATTTCCGTTGTTTGCCACCGTGTAGGCTGCGGCTTTTTTTAGAACCCAACCTTTAGAGGTCGTTTTGCCTTCTTTAGCTTGAACAACTCGGATTGTTCCCGGGTCAGAATTATCCAAAACTGTTACGTTATACAATATTCCTTTTTTGCACGAACCAACATAGAAAAGTCTTTTCAAAATCCCGCCGTCACCGATATCTTTGAAGACAAAATTCTCTTTCCCTTCAGGGACGTGTTGTTGTTCAATCGCCCAAAGTGCAAGTTTTGTTGATTGTTGTGTCATTATCGGAACGATTTTTTCATTGATAAAAAAGCTCGAAAAAGCCATTACCAACGCAAAAATGAAAATTGATTTTGCAATTCTGTTCAAACTGATTCCGCATGCACGCATAACCGTGATTTCTGAGGAAAGACTTAATTTGTTCAGTGTCATTACAGTTGATAATAAAACGCCCATCGGGATTGTCATAACAACGACTGACGGAAGGTTCAAAAGTACCATTAAAAAGGCGATTTTGAACGGTATTCCGAATTTTGCGATTTGCTTAATCAATGTGATAAAGGTATCTGAGGCAAAAATAATCGTAGTGAAAACAAATACACCCATAATAAACATTTCGATTACCTGTTTCAAAATGTATTTGTCTAAAATGCTAATCTTTGCAAACTTCTCTTTTATCTTCGCAACAATATTCTTTATCATAAGAAAATTTTAAGATAAACAAAACTTTTTATCAAACATCTAGTTAGCTTCTTTTAATATGATAATTGTTTTTTTTATTTCGTCCTTGAGATAGCCGAGCTGTTCTGTCAAACTTTCAGGGTTGTACAAATACCCCGCTCCACCGTATGCCATATAAGGATTGTATTTTACGGCTTCCGTACGAAGAAGTGCGATAGATTTTGTGTGCATACTCAGGTCTAATAATTTTTTGTAGGATAAAAAGTAACTTTCGGGTTTGTTTGCGTATTTATCTTTGAAATAGTCCGCACTTTTTGTGAAATAATAGGCTTTTGCGTTGAAAACCTGAACATTAACTCCGTCATCAATCATATCGTATAATGTTTCAAGCATTGGGATAAATTCGTTCAAATCGTTGACATATTTTGAAGTTTTGTCGGTTTTCAAGATAATATTGACAAAGGCAGGATTGTCACGGGGAACGGGTTTGAGTTCGTTTGCGGAATTAAAATCCTTTGTTGGTCTAAAATCAGGGTTGATTTTTTTAGGTTGCTCTTTTTCGTAGGCTTTGTTTAAATCAGGCAAAGTTCCGACATAACCTTTAGCTTCTTCGGGTGCTGTTTTCCCAAAGGTTGTTCCTGCTTGTATTCCAAGCAAAATTACCAATACTAAACCTAAAAAATACTTCTTCATACCACAATTATAATAATTTATTTTAAAAAATCATCATTTATTTACCTTAAATTTATGGAATAAATTATAATAGTTACAATGTTGGGCAGGTATGTCCAACCGACTTTTTGCTTTGTAAGCACCTACATTGTCTGAGCGGGTGCAATGGCTTTGGCGACAGTTGCAGGTTCAAAAATTCGAGATTTTATCGCATAGTGTTGTCGGTGTTCACCATATTTATCATAAAACTTGTAAAAATATTATTACCGATGGATGACAAATTTTAATTACTTTGACCTGCACGATATCCGCAAGCCGTATAAATAATTGGTAGAAAACTTCCAATGTTAAGTTTCTCAATAATCGGAAGCTTTGCTAATGCTAATGCACCGATGCCATCATCAATATTCGCTAGGGCATCTTTAAGCGAAAGTTTTCTGTCAGGATATTTGTCTTTGGGGTCTGTAATGAGATTTGATAATGCTGCAGAACCATACATTCCAACTAAGAGTCCTCCACATACAGATAGTATTTTTGTCCATTTGTTATTATATTTTTCACTATTTTGGCAAAGACTAAGAACGCCGCCAACTATCCAAGTTGGAATAGAGGCATTCATAAATTGAAACAAACCTTCTTTTAATCTGTTTTTTTGTACTTCTTTTTTTTCTCCAATTAATCCTAAGCCTACACCTCCAATAATTGGACCGGCGGCGGTGGTAATCATATCTTTCATTTCATATGTTAATTTTAATGGATTTTTAATATTTTGTTTTTTCATCATTAATAATACCGGGATAATTGTCCCAAGAGAAGAACCAATGAGGGCTTTAGTCTTATCTGTATTTGAAATATCACGGCTGTACGCTCTTATTCTATGGTTATTTTTTGAAGTCTCTACTGAATTATTGTAAAAAGAATAAGTTTTAAAAGATGAAAATGTGTTATTCGGTTGTATATAGATATTGTTACTTGTCATAGTATTGATTTTTATTATTACATATTAAATTAAAATTTCAACTAAGTATGTAAAATCCGTAAAAGTATTTTTTTGCTATGGGAGATGTAATTTATTTTTGTGAATTACTGATTTAATTGTACAATAACTTTAATAAATTGCTTATTTTACAAGCTCTATGTTTTATAATTTCAGTAGCTTTATCAATGTAATTCAATGCAAATTCTCGATATTTGGTATCTTCAATGTTATTATCTGTGAACCAGCAATAAGGGGCTTCTGTGTCTTTATGTTCGAACAAGTTGGATATTGCTTGTTGTGTTTCCATATTAAAATAATCTTCTAATATATTTGCTTTTATGAATTTTCCTTTATCCTTCATAAAATTGAAATAATCTTTTAATTCTTCCTGTTCTTTCCATAATTTGAAATCTATGCAATCGTTACTCATTAGCCTGCAAATAAACAAATCAAAAAAATCACGATAACGTTCATTTATTCCTCTATATGAATTCATTGAAATGCGATGTATCGTTGTTGCAGGTAAAAGCATAAAATTACCCATAGTTACATACTTTTTTCTGAAATTTGCAACTCTTTCATCTTCAACATTATATAACTTGAAAAATTTTTCATACCCTTGATTTTCGTTACCGAATAAAATTGAATATGTGTTAATTGTATCTCCACGATATTTGTACTCACAACCTGAACCTAAATCAGAAAAATTAATAAGATGAGGAAGAGCATATTCATTATTTTCTTCATACCTGTGAATGAGAAAATATACTATTCGAGCAAGATGTGTGTCGTCACAATGCCAATCTTTTGAATAATTACTACTGTAGCATAATTTCAAATAATGATTTTTATCTTCTTTATTTAAGGAGAGTTTGTTAATTGATTCAGAACTGTATAAGTCATCAAAACAAAAATTATGACAAAATTCATCAATTTGTTCTTTGGTATTACCTTTTAAATCGCTATATTGAACATTCAAAAACCATAAAAATTCTTCCTTACAAGAATCAAAGTCAGTTTTGTTCATGAATCATATCTCCTATATATTTAACTCTTTCTATAGACGGATTATCAAATATTGATACGTCAAATTTTGTCAAAATTATTAAAAAAACACCCTTTCAGGTGTTTTTAAGATGGTGGGCAGGGGTGGATTCGAACCACCGTACTCTCGCGAGAACAGATTTACAGTCTGTCGCCTTTAGCCACTCGGCCACCTACCCTTATTTAATTTTTAATCCCGTTTTGGGTTTTAAATTTGCCCTTGACGAGACTTGAACTCGTGACCTCTCCCTTACCAAGGGAGTGCTCTACCTCTGAGCCACAAGGGCTTGAGCATTTATGAAAAGTGTTTCCGGCGGCAAGTATTTTCGGTTTTCTTTTGTTTAAGTCTGCCTTACTTTCTGGGTGAAAGACTTGCACGGATAACTTTTTCATTAAAAAAGCCGGTAATGGGACTCGAACCTACAACCTACGGTTTACAAAACCGTTGCTCTGCCAATTGAGCTATACCGGCGTGTGTTTATGTGTTGATTATATGCAAAAAAATTTTTACTGTCAAGCATTTTTATTTGATTTATAATTAATTTCATAAATGAAAGGACTAAATTCTAATGATTAGGGCGATTTTACCGATATTTTTACTCATAATTTCAAATATTTTCATGACTTTTGCGTGGTACGGGCATTTAAAATTCAAAACTCCAGCACTTTGGTTGGTAATTTTAATCAGTTGGGGAATTGCGTTGTTTGAGTATTGTTTTCAAGTTCCTGCAAATCGTATCGGCTATGAAGTTTACAATGCCGCACAGCTCAAGACTATTCAAGAGGTGATAACACTTGTTGTGTTCAGTGTGTTTTCGGTTTTGTACCTGAAAGAACAGTTTAAATGGAATTATCTTGTCGGATTTTTCTTTATTGTTTTGGCGGTGTTTTTCATCTTTAAAAAATGGTAGGGGTAAATATTTGTAAAATAGACTTGCTTTTCATGATTTAGTGTTATAGAATTTTATCAGTCGAATGTAAATTAATGTTCAAGTTTGGAATCTTGACGGAAAGAGGTAACTATGAAAAAAGGTATTCATCCTGATTATAAGAAAACTACAATCAAATGTGTTTGTGGTAACGAAATCGAAACAGGTTCAGTAGTAGATGGTTTGACTGTTGAAATTTGCAACAACTGCCACCCGTTCTACACCGGTCAACAAAAAATCTTAGACTCTGAAGGTAGAGTTGAAAGATTCAACAAAAGATACGGAAAGAAAAACTAATTTCGTTAAATATTTTGAAAAAGAACTCGGTTTTTGCCGAGTTCTTTTTTGTTGTCTTTTGACTGAGATGTTTTGTGCGTAATAACGGATTAATATTTTCTAAGTTTTCAGAATGACAAACAGGTTAGAAAGTTTGTTAATATTTTTTTATTCTTCTTTATTTCCTGTCAAAACCTCGTACGCACAATTCATGTTTGCCCACGGGTAGTTTGATTTTCCGTAGGAGCAACCTTTTAACTTACCCCCATATTTTAGCGAAACTGCATCATTTGAGTTCATGTGAAAAATAAATCTGTCAATGCCGTATTTGTTGGGCAATTTTGTCCCGTTAACATCAACCAAAATGTAGGCGATGACATCGACTGTGTCGCCTTCGTCATTTTGATGCGGTTTTTCCCATTCCATATCGAACAGGTACACAACCCCGTCAGCTGTTGTGGTACAGTATTTGGGTTCTGAAATGTTGGTGGTGTAACTATCTTCCCAACAACCTTTGAAATATGAAGTTCCTGTTTCTGCGTTTACGAATTTCATATATTTCCCGAACATTTCGCCGAGACATTTTGAATCATTTATTCGACATTTGCCCATGTATGCGTTGTCGTCTGCAAGCATAAGTTTTACCGTTTGGGATAAAAGTGAGTAAGATTTTTTGAGTTTTGATTTGAAGGTGATTTCTTGTACTTTGTTAAAAAGACTTGGAATTGACATAGCGGCGACAATGCCGATTATTCCAAGTGTGATAAGAACTTCCGCTAAGGTAAAACCTATTTTCATCTGCATAAAAAAACTCTCCTTTATGTATATCTTAATATACATAATTGTATTTTACAATACTATGTATTGTTTATTTTAATTATTTATTATAAGAGAATGGATTATAATAAGTTGAGTAAGAATTTTGGGATTAAACTGAAGTATTATCGTTTGCAAAGGGGTTATACGCAGGAGAAACTTGCGGAAAAATTGGGGATAGATGCACATTATATAAGTGATATTGAGTGCGGCTCAAGGAATATTACGTTCAAAACTATAGCACGATTGACGGAAGCACTGGAAATTGACCCTTATAAATTTTTTACATACGACTAAAGGCGGCTGGAAAAATTTTGGCTGGGTACGCCAAGCTGTCATTCCGGACTCCGATCCGGAATTTGTTTATCCTGATGTAATTGAAAGAGATTTTGAATAGGCTAAAAATCACTTTTCGCATGCTCAAAGGATTTTTTAAGCCTTTTAGAATGACGAAAGCTTTGTTAGTCTCACCAAAAGGTCATTCCGGACTCCGATCCGGAATCTGTTTGCCAAGATTGTACAAACTTGATATTTATTGTAACAGATTCTGAATAACAAGAAAATTAAATGCTCATTATATTCGCAAAAATTTTCTAAGTTTTCAGAATGACGAAATGCTTTGCTAGGCTCACCAAAAAGTCATTCCGGCCTACGAGCCGGAATCTGTTTCTATGAGGGAAAAGAACGAATTTAAAAACAGATTCTGAATAGGCTAAAAATCACTTTTCGCCTGCTCAAAGGATTTTTTA
>OIYG01000246.1_pt1 | contig 58090 bp, 60 predicted proteins | sample 1587861 | NCBI WGS metagenome assembly OIYG01 (sample SAMN03283272) | human gut metagenome | biome: human-associated habitat; material: feces | host: Homo sapiens | place: Peru | collected 2012
TCTTTCAACCACAGACTGTTTCTTATAGGTGGAAAGTAAATCACTCATGGTCCATCTACGCTCTGTATCATTGGTACAGAGAACATAATAGGTTGTCTTTTCCACTGTATCTACACGTATGCCCTGGTCTTTATAACGATGATGAGAATTGCGTATTTGGACCAGAATCAATCAATTATTTTTCAAATATCTATGTAAATAAAGCAATTTTAGGTGCAACTGGACTTAACCAGATCGGTGTATCTAATGTTGACTTAGAAATCGGTGAGACCTACAAAGCCATGGCACGCAGTGCTAGTGAAACTATCATTGTGGCAGACTCTTCAAAGATCTCAAAAAATGCTGTAAGTTTATTCTTACCATGGAATCAGATCTCAAGACTTATCATTGATAAGCCTCCTTTTGATGAAGAGCTTACTGTTGGTCTAAAACACGGCAAGGTTGACGTAACCATTGCTACAGAGAACAGTTGGTCTTTCTAGTAATTCTGTTGTTAGAGCTCACTTATGTGAGCTCTTTTAAAATCTCAAGGATTTAACATTGTCATCATCAGAATCTATCTTAAATACTCTCACTTCACAAAAAATCTCATATGAAGTTCTTGAGCATGATCCTTTGCTTACCATGCAGGATGGTCTTTATGTAGAGCAAAAGTTAAAGATAGTTCCTTGTAAAAATCTTTTGTTGGTAAACCGTCAGCATGAGTTCTTTTTACTGATGATATCAGGTGATAAGAGAGTCAAAGTAAATAATATCGCCAAAGAGATTAACTCATCTCACCTGTCCTTTGCTTCAGATGACGATTTAAAAGCACTCTTAAATGTATCTACAGGAGCTGTAAGTCCATTAGATTTAGTCTCAGATACAGAACATAAAGTAAAAGTACTCATGGACAAAGAGCTCTTATCTCAAGAGTTCATTGGCTGTCATCCAGGTACTAACACCATGACTGTTAAAATGAAAACAGCTTCTCTTGTGGAGGTATTCTTTAAGTCATTACATGTTAGTTACACTTACGTTGATTGCTAAGCCCCACATACTCATGTGATCTAACTCAAGTAAATCAGGTCTCTTTTATTTACAGTTCACTAGTTTTTCAAAGACTCTTGCAAATCCACTCAAAACTTGTGAAATATCTCCAAATATTTTCTTAGTTTTCTCCATACAATGAATTCATCAATCAAATAATAATTTCTTGGAAAACTATGAAAACAATAATTAAAACTACCCTATCTTTAGGTTTATTAGCTCTGTTGTCAGGCTGTGCTTCTAATAACGGAGTTGATGAATACACACTAGATTCAGTTAATTCTAACTGGTATAACACTTTTAAATCTTACAGAAATGATACTGGTACAGTCGATCCAATAGCCGATTTACGTATTTATCAGGTAATGGTTGAGTCTTTCCAAAATGGAGATGATTCTATTAACTTTGATACAGGCTATGGCACCTCATCTCACAAAGGAGATCTGCAAGGTATCATCAATGCAATTCCTTACATTAAAAGTTTAGGCATGAATGCTATCTGGATGACACCTGTCTTTAGGACAGTGCCAGACGGACAAACTCCATCAAAACTTGATGCAACAGGATATTACATCTATGACTACTTTAATGTAGAGCCACGCTTCGGTACTAATGAGAAATTGAAAGAGTTAATTGATACTGCCCATAAGAATGGTCTGTATGTCTTCTTAGACGGTGTCTTTGGTCACTTTAGATCAGATGTAATCACCAAGTCTCCTAAAGGTAATACCTTACATATGACAGGTAAATGTATTGGTAGCAATCTACAGCCATACAATCCACCTGAGAACACCTCTTGTACTGACTTTGATACTAATGGCGATTCAGAAAAATTTATGACAGAAGTAGCTACTCACTATATTGAGGACTACAAGATTGATGGCTGGAGACTAGATCAGGCCTATCAAGTACCACTAGATACATGGCGTCGTATTAAAAAGGCAGTTGAGAACACCAGTGCCTCAGTTACCTATAAAGACAGTAACGGTAAAGACGTGCATCCTTTAGGCTATATGGTAGGTGAAATTTGGTCTGACAATCCTACCATGGCAAAAACAGGTTATGGTCCAAATAAAAATCCAGCCTTAGACTCATGCTTTGACTTTGGTCTTCGTTATGGCATTGTACAGACACTCGCAACCGAAGAATGGGGTAAACAGAACCATTCAGCACTAAATTTAATCGATCTCTTAAAGTATGACGAGAACAACCTACCAAGTCATGCTTATCCAAATTTAATGATCACCAATCATGATCTGGTGCGCTTTGGTGATCTTATCCAAAGAGCAGGCCTACAGGAGAGCTATGACAAGAGAGTTGATCTTGCACTGTCATATCTTGCAATAGCTCACTCAGGACCTATCACCAACTACTATGGTGAAGAAATAGGTCAGGATGTCCCTAACTTTGATAAAAAGAGAAATGAGATGGGCTACTATGACGATCATGTAGCTCGCGATAATGGCAAGATCAGCAACTTCACCGACAAAGAGTCACAGCATCAACTCCTCTTTACCTATTTAATGAAGCTGCGCGCTCAGCATGGTGCTATCTCTAATGGAAAGATGGAACTTTTAAAGATTAGAGGATCCCTCTTCTCATGTAGAAAGACCTTTAAAGGTGATGACACCTTCTTCTATCTAATGAATCTTGATAAAAGCAATGTAGCTAAGATAACTATTAGCAATGAGCTGTTTGCAAAAGACAAGGGCTTAAAAGCTTTGATTAGCAGTTCTCCTGCTGTAAAGAATGCTGATGGCTCCTACACAATTACTGTTGCACCTTTAAGTTTTGAAGTTGTAACAGACGGTGAGGCAAAAGGCTTTTACGAATAAAAACACTAAAGCTTATCATCAAAATGAAGCTTTTATAAAACAAATCTTCCACTGACCTCATGACATCTTGAGCATATCCAGAATTACTGGATGTGCTCTGTTTTTATCACACCTCCTGTAATTTGCTCTGAAAAAATTCAATCAAAAAAAAGTTTGACATATATCACATAAAATACTTAATATGTGTAAATTGATTGTCGTTCAGATCACATATTTTTAGAAAGATTATAAAAATGACTAAGAAAAAATTGACATATATCACCATACTTGGTGCATGTATTGCTGCAGGTATATTTGTTACCGTTCCATCACAGGCTGTTTCTGATGAAGGCAAGAGCAAAGCTATGATCATGCTTGAAAAAGCTAAAGCTGCTAGATTAGAGCGTAAAAAAGCTTTAGAAAACAAGCGCAATGAGATGGAGCAGTACTATTCAGATAAGACTGGTCATAAGTACAAAGTAAATGTTTTCTTTGAAGGTGAGATGGTTGATTCTGATGCTCTAAATCAGTGGGTTCCTAACGGATACAATGCCGTTTTATTCTCTAATAACGACAGTAAAACTCAAAAGATCTTGGTATCAAACGCTGAAAAGATGGTAACTGCTTACATTGATTTTACAAAAGAGATCAAGGATAAGAATCAGAAGACTTTCTGCAAAACTTTATATAAGCAAGCAAAAACAAATCATTCACAGAAAGTTTTAAGCAAAGCTACCATTTATACAGGTAAAGATTCATCAGTTTGTCAGTTTGCTCTGCACGACAAGAATACAAATCTTTTTGCATTTGAAAGTTATGAACTGTATAAAGATGGTTCTTTAGCTTATGTTCATACCTTAAGTAAGAATGATCAGGATTATATCTCTATTATCAAAGATGCTTTCCCAAGAGTTGTTGCAGATAAAGCTAGAAAAGCAGTATCTCATGCTTTAGGTGAGTTTTTAGCTACTGAGACTTATAAGAAAACTCAGTTCTAAAAAGAGAAACAAAATCCAACATAAGGCCTCTATCAAAAGCTCTGAGGCCTTTTCTATTTAGGAATAAAAGATCTTCTTTCTAACTTATCCACCGAAAAACATTTCAAAGTGCCACCAAAGTGCCAGCCAAAGTGCCACCAAAGTGCCACCAAAGTGCCACCAAAGTGCCAGCCAAAGTGCCAGCCAAAGTGCCACTTATTTCTCTACAATTGAATTCTTTTGAAAAGAACAAAATAAACAAGAGCAAAAAAATCTGATTTTTTCTGCTAGAGATAGAGAATTACTTTAATACAATCCATTTACCGTAGCGTTTGCCTTCAGTTCGTTCAATGTGCCCAGAGTCAACAAGCTTTTTAATTTCTCGCTTAATTGTACGAACTGATGTTCCTGTAATTTCGGCCAATCTTGTTTGTGAAATTGAAGGCTCTACTTTTATTTCAGAAATAATTCTTTGTTCCAATAAATTATCTAGAGAATTACTTTCATCTACTTCCAAAGAGGCACTCTTTGTAGAAGTTTCAGAAGGCTCTTCTATTACAGCACTCTCCAATGCCCTAAAAGTTAAACTAATATCATTTCCTACTATTCTATAAACAGGAGGTTCTGCTCCCAACTTTTTACAGGCAGTAAATATCTTTTCAATGCCACTCCCTATGTGTAACCTTCCCTGCTGTACTCATGGGTGTGCTTGCTATGTCTGTATTCTCTACCTTTAGAGGTAAAGAGTTAGAAGACGATCCTGAGTTTCAAAAGAGAATGCAGGATCCTCATTTTAGAGAGATGATTGAAAACAGATGTTTGTTTAAGATTTATGAACCGGTCTCTGAATTCACAATTTGTTTTAATACCATAACTTTTCTTCTAGCTTAACACCTGCTTGTAAGCGTCGATTTCTTTTTTGGAAAAACAGCAAAGGTAGATATTCATAGTGATATTTGGATGAAATTTTATCCACTCTTTAATACTGTCTCGAGCTATAGTACAAGCCTCTAAAAGAGGATAACCATACACACCTGTTGATATTCCGCAAAATCCAATACTTGTTAAATTTAACTTTAAAGCTTCATCTAGTGATCTTTTATAGCATGAGGCTAAAAGCAGAGGATCGTCAGCACAATGCTGATAGACTGGTCCTACAGTATGAATGATGTAGTTTGAGCTCTTAATATTAAAAGCAGAAGTGACTTTGGCATCTCCTGTTCTGCAACCGTGCAGTTTCATACAAGCTTCATTCAACTCAATTCCTGCAGCATTATGAATAGCACCATCAACACCTCCACCTCCTGCTAAAGCACAGTTAGCTGCATTTACAATTGCATCAGCATAAACATCTAAAACACCACCATTAAAGAGAGTAAGCACACTGTGAGGCTTGTAGTTATCTAATAAGAGTCTTTGACTGTCTAGCGATGGATCAGAGCAAAGCTCACCTAATAAACTGTCAACAGAATCACCATCCAGATGCATAAGTTCAATTACCTTATAAAGAGCATTCTTTAGGCAATCTAAGTTGAAATAAGCTTTGTCCTTTTTAAAGTTCTTTGAACAGTAATAAAGCTCTGCTTTCCATTTATTAAGAGCATTGTCATTTAATTTTTTAATCTCAGTACTCATCTAAAACTCCTAATAAATCCAGTGTAAAAGCCTTTGAAAGTAACCTTTGCGAAAGTAGCTTTTGAGTTAGTTGCTTTTTAGCAAGTATCTTTAAAGACAACACAATCAGCTCCTATCAAGGTTAGTTTTGTACCTGTGAATTGTCAAAAGCAAATTTCAAAATTTGAAAAGGCCGATGATCATCTAAATGGGTCTGAACAAAAAATTGGCTCTTAACAAGGAATGCATTCAGTACAGAAAATTTGCTCAGTACAGAAAAGCTTGCCTGCACAGTATTTGAAAATTGTGTTCAAGTTAGCGTAAATCCGTACACACAACAAGAAATCATGGTATATAATGATCAGTTCGCAAAAATTTAAGGAGCAATCATGGCTAACATTAGACCTCGTGAAAGATCTGCAATTATTCAATCATTGCGCGCAGGTGTGACCCCAAGAATTGGACTTGAATATATTCAGGTAGGTCGTGTTAATGAGGTAAAGGCTCTAATTGAGGATTTAGACAACATCGAACAGGGTGGTAGTGCTTTTAGAATTATCATCGGTGACTTCGGTGCCGGTAAATCATTCTTTTTACAGCTGATCCGCTATATTGCCTTAGAAAAAGGCATGGTAGTCATCAATGCAGATATGTCTCCTGACAGACGTTTGTTTGCATCAAACGGTCAGGCAAGAAACCTCTATAAAGAATTAGCAAGAAACTTAGCAACTCGCGCTCATCCTGAGGGTAACGCCATGATCCCTCTTGTGGAAAAGTTCATCACTGAACAGCGTCGTGTAGCTGAGGCTGAAGGTAAAGACGTTGAGCGAGTAATTAAAGATAAATTAAACTCACTCTCTGAATTAGTTGACGGTTATGATTTTGCTCAGGTAATTGCAACTTACTGGAAAGCCTATAACGAAGGCAACGAGGATCTTAAAAACAATGTGATCCGTTATCTGCGTGGTGAGTACACCTCTCGTGCTGACGCAAGACGAGATTTAGGTGTAAGAGCCATTGTTGAAGACAACAATGTTTATGACCACATCAAGTTATTAGCCCGCTTTGTAACTCAGGCTGGCTACAAAGGTCTGCTAGTAAACCTAGATGAGGTTGTAAACCTCTATAAGTTACCTTCTCAAAGAGCTAGAAGCTCTAACTATGAGCAGGTTTTACGTATTTTAAATGACTGCCTGCAAGGCAGTGCTGAGAGTTTAGGTTTCTTACTAGGTGGTACTCCTGAGTTCTTGATGGATCAGAGAAAGGGCCTGTACTCATATGAGGCTCTTCACTCAAGATTAGCTGAAAACACCTTTGCTCAGATTGCAAATGTTGTGGACTACCACAGCCCAATTTTAATGTTACAAAACCTCTCCCCTGAAGAGATTTATGTATTGTTGTGCAACATCAGAAATGTTTTTGCAGGTGGCAACAAAGATAAATACATCTTACCTGATGAAGCTCTAAAGGCTTTCTTAGAGCACTGCTCTAAGAACATCGGTGATGCTTACTTTAGAACTCCAAGAAACACCATTAAAGCTTTCGTGGATCTTTTATCAATTGTTGAGCAGAACCCAGATTTAAGCTGGCAGAGTTTAATTGGCAACATTAAGATTGACTCTGAGACTGATAACTCATTAGTTACCATCGCCGATGATGACAAGTTAACCGAAACCGTGATTAAAAAAGAGGACGACAATTCATCAAAGGCTGATGACAACGCTGACGATGATGAATTGACCTCATTTACACTGTAATCACTAAATCATCCTAAAACGCTGTAGTTTCTACAGCGTTTTAAATATCTAAAGACCATTCAAACCTTATTTAAAGCAAAAAAAGAGGATCACTATGAGTGCTCAAGTGCTTTCGCTTATAGACAAGGATCTACGCCGTTTCATGTTCAAAAAAGGATGGCAGGAGCTAAAGCCTATTCAGAACAATGCCGTAAAGCCTATTCTTGAGAGAAAGACTGATGTGATCATCTCAGCATCTACTGCTAGTGGTAAGACCGAAGCTGCGTTCTTACCAGCTCTTACAGCAATTGCAAGCTCCAAAGAATTAAAAGGCATTCGTATTTTGTATGTAAGTCCTTTAAAAGCTTTAATTAACGATCAGTACCGCCGTTTAGAGGAGATGACTGAGTTTTTAGATGTCAAAGTCACTCCATGGCACGGTGATGTCTCAGCTTCAAAGAAAAACAAACTCATGGATGAGCCTGAAGGCGTGATCTTAACCACTCCTGAGTCATTAGAGTCATTACTCATCAACCACGTGCAGTGGATTAAAAACTCCATGCAGAATCTTTTCTATGTGGTCATTGATGAGTTCCATGCTTTTATGGGTACTCAAAGAGGTTATCAGTTACAATCTCAACTACACCGTATTGAAAACTTAATTGGTAAAAGAGTTTGCAGAATTGCCCTCTCCGCTACCTTCTCAAATGCTAATGGTGTAATCAGCTATTTAAGACCAAACAGTAAGGTTCCTTGTGTGGTCATCACCTCACCTGACAGCTCCAAAGACAAACTCTCTGTTCAAATTAAAGGCTACGAGCATCAGGAGCTTCCTGAAGAAGAGGAAGGTAAGGTTCTGCCTTATGAGTTTGAAGAGATTGCCAATGATATCTTCAGACTGTTACGTGGTAGCACCAATTTGGTGTTCTGTAATTCTCGTTTTACCACTGAGTCTCTTGCTGCCAAATTAGAGAGTTTGAGTAAGAAAAAGTTTGTTCCAAACGAGTTCTTCCCACACCATGGCTCTTTATCTAAAGAATTAAGAGAAAGCTTAGAGTACCGTCTGCAAGAAGGAAGATGGCCTACTACAGCTATTTGTACAGCTACCTTAGAATTAGGTATTGATATCTCTGATGTTGCCTCAATTGCACAGGTTGAGCATCCTATTACTGTAGCTTCATTAAGACAGAGATTAGGTAGAGCAGGTCGTCGTGATCATAATGCAATTTTAAGAGTGTTCTTACCAGAGGGTTCTACCTCCACAAAAAGAACCGAACTTTTTGAAGACACTGTGCTTACAGTTGCAATGATTGAGCTTTTATTAGAGCGCTGGTATGAACCTCCATTAGAGCATGAGTATGCTTTTTCTACCATGCTGCAACAGTGCTTATCTGTAATAGCTTCTTTTGGCAGTGTCTCAGCTAAAGCTTTATATGATCTTTTATGTAAGACAGGTCCATTTAACCTATGCTCTGTTAAAGTCTTTATGTCCTTTTTAAAGTGCTTAGGTGAAAAAGATCTTATCGTACAGTTAAATGATGGAACTTTAGCTTTAGGACTTGAAGGTGAGAAACTACTCTCTGACTGGAGCTTCTATGCAGCCTTTGATACTCCAAAAGAATTTACCATCGAGTATGACGGTCACAGCATCGGTACTGTACCTTTAACCCGAGATCTGATGATTGGGGATACATTCTTATTTGCAGGTCGTGGCTGGAAGGTAAACTTCTTCTCACAGGAAAGACATATCATTGGTGTAAAACCATATCAGTTTGACGCACAGCCTCTGTCTATGAACGGTTCAGCAGGCCACATCCACGATACTGTCCGTGAGAGAATGCTTAAGATCTACAAAGAAGGCATCATTCCACCATATCTTAATAAGACAGCTAAAGAGCACTTAAGATTAGGAATTGAGTTCTTTAAAGACAGACAATTAGACAAACATTGCCTTTATGAAGGACCTACAGGAATTGCCCTCTTCCCATGGCGTGGTGACAAGGTCATCCGCACTATTGTGTTGATGCTCAAAAAAGAAGCTATTAGCGCTACAGCTTACAAGTCTCATATTGAACTTGAGTTCACCCCAAGAGACTCATTAAAAGTTGCTGTCTTTAATATTCTTGATGCAAAAGATATCGATAAAATCGAGCTTATCAAAAAGATCAATAATCTTGATAGAGACAAGCACGACAACTTTATCAGCATGGACTTAAAGCGCACTGCCTTTGCCTACAGTGAGCTTGATGTTGATGGAGCTCTAGAGTTCTTCAATCGCTTAAGAAAAGAGCTTTAGGATTAAGTTTTAACTTGCGCTTTTAAACTTGCTCCTTTAAAACCTTCGATAAAAAGACTACCTCTTTTTCAATAAAGTGATTGAGGTAGTCTACACCTACCTTGTTTCTTTTATAGTTGTGCATGGCACTATAACGTGTGGCAAGTAATGCTCTTGAGTAATCAACATAAGTAGTTGCACTCTTAATTGCAGCATCTAAATCAAAGTCTATGGCAAAGGCACCATCCTTGATAAAGCCGTTGACTACATCAATGACAGGTTTAATCCTCGATACTCTAGAATCTAAAGCGCGCTTAATTACATTTGATGACAAGGTATGATCTTTTAATTTGCTTACGATCAGCTTGTAAGCTTTGGTAGTATTGGTGTCACTTACCTGAGGATCTGTGACATCAGCTAAACTCTCCTTATAGCAAAACCTGTTTACAATTGCCTCAGTTCTCATAAGATTTGCCATTAAACTGTCATTACCATTGGCTGAAAGTCTTATGTCACCTAAGGCAGTATCATCAAGACTTGCGGGGGAGCTTGAACTCAGATTCAAGTTGTCATAAGAGGGCTCCTTTGCATCAATACCTGAGCACACCTTATTTTCAGGGCTCAGACTTGCACTGTTAGCCCCTACAGCATTATTGTCAGGAGCACCTCCTAACATTAGCTCTTCAAGTGTAGGGGCTGATGAAATGACAGCTGGAATTTTGTTTTCAGCAACTGAAGCTCCTCCTGTTACAGCCCTTTCATCTTCAATAGCTGTGTGTTGGTCACTATTCTCATGGGAATCATATTCATGGCTACCACTCTTTCTCTTTTTAAAGTCGATGGTGGCAGCAGCACTTAATAAGGTTCTCTCATTTTTAAAAGCCTGTGCCTGCGCCTTTTCAAGAGCCTTCTTTTCTTGAAGCGCTTTATATGAACTTAAGAAGGTCTCTACAGCTTTTTTAGAGTGATTTACATAGCAACATATGCTCTTATGCAACTTTACCTTTTGTAAAACCTCATCAGGGTAGAAGTAATTCTCGCCATTAAATATAGGATCAGAAAACCAGTTTTCAGGAGTATGCGGTACACCTACAAAGACTGGTCTTACAGCTTCTAAAAACTCACAGTCTTTGTAAGACTCACCATTTGCTATAAGCTCTCGTGCTCTTAGTAAGAGAGTATAAAGACGAGAGGTAAGTTCTGGCTTTACAAGATCAACTAAAAGTTTGTCGCAGTTGTGCTCTTTTAAATAGGTGACGATGTTGCACACCTTGTCTTTTAGTATCAAAAGGCCTAATGAGACTAATTGCTCAGGTCTTATACTGCACTCACAAGGAGTTGCAGTGACACTAATCTCTTTAAGAGATAAGTCTTGATTAAAAAGATCGGCTAAAGAGGTATTAACTAATGAAATGCTCTGCTTTTCTTTGCCATAGACAAAGTTGTGCTCATATAAGAGCTTTGAGATAACAAAGGAAGATGAATAGAGCACAATCGCAAGATTAGCTTTACTGCTAGCAAAATCGTCATAAAGATAAGTACTCTCTTTTGCAAGTTCCATCATCATTGTGGTCAGTTTTAAAAAATATGAAAAGGCATCCTCTTTCATATTCTTTAAAACGAACCTGTAGGTATGTGAGGCTGTGTCTTCAATTACAGGTAAATAATAAAGTTCAAAAGTGTTTTCATCAGCAAAAAGCTCTTTTAAAAGCTCAATTGCACTATGATTCTCTTGTAACATCACCTTTAAAAAGTCTTTACTTAATAAAAGAGTTTGCTTAGAACTGCGCCTTTTAGGCAGAGTATCACTGTATTTTTCAGAGAGCTTTAAAGCTTCATTTACAGCATGCTCTTTTAATTCATCTTTGATCTTTCCTACAGTAAGAGCTCTTACTAAGCTTTCAGATACCTTATTCTCAAGACTTGCCTGTACCTCATCTCTTATGGCTTTTTTAAGATCATCGATGGTTAAAAGAACTAATGAGTCTAAAGAGATCTCATTGTCATCTGATTTAAAACAGCCATACGGTCTTGAAAACAAATTTGAAAGTAGCGACATATACACCTCACATGAGACTTGAAGTGTATACCAGGAATTTTTAAGACCTATTTTTTACTGACAAATTTTGTCAGTAAAGAAAAATAATCTGTATCAACTTATCAAATTTAGCTTTCAAAAGATGAATTTTTTACTATTTATTCTATAATAGTAATTATTATCAATAAGAAAATTTTAATAGCTTACGTTCAAGGTTTCTTAAGCTGTAGAACAGATAAAATTCAGGAGAACACATGAATACTAAAGCAATGTACAAATTAAGTTATGGCCTTTTTGTCCTAACTGCAAAAGATGGTGAAAAAGATAACGGTTGTATCATCAACACCGCAATTCAGGCAGCCTCTGGTCCTAATCAGATGAGTATCTGCATTAACAAAGCAAACTTCACTCATGACATGATTGTAAAAACTGGCGTATTTAATGTGTCAGTACTCTCTCAAAAAGCCCCTTTTGAGCTTTTCAAGCGCTTTGGCTTCCAGTCAGGACGCGATGTCAACAAGTTTGAAGGATACACTCAATGTCAGAGAGCTCAAAACGGCATCTACTATGTAACCGAAGGTTCTAATGCTTATTTTTCAGTAAAAGTTGATAAGACACTAGACTTAGGATCACATACACTGTTCGTAGGTGAAATTACTGATATGGAAGTTTTAAATGACATCCCTTCTGTAACCTATGAATACTATTTAAACAACATCAAACCAAAGCCTGAAGCTGTAGGTGTTACATCTGAAGGTAAGACCATTTGGAGATGCAAGATCTGTGGCTATGAGTATGTAGGTGAAGAGCTTCCAGAGGATTTTATCTGTCCTATCTGCAAACACCCAGCTTCAGACTTTGAAAAGGTTGTAGTTAAAGCTGTAGCTGAAGATAAAGCAAACGGCAACAAGTACGCTGGTACCAAGACTGAAAAGAACCTTCAAACAGCGTTTGCAGGTGAATCACAGGCTCGCAACAAGTACACCTACTTTGCTTCAGTTGCCAAGGAAGCAGGCTACGAGCAGATCGCTGCCATCTTTTTAAAGACAGCTGATAACGAAAAAGAGCACGCTAAGATGTGGTTTAAAGAATTAGGTGGTATTGGTTCTACTGAGGACAATCTTGAGGCGGCAGCTGACGGAGAGAACTACGAGTGGACCGATATGTACGAGAGCATGGCAAAGGATGCTGATGAAGAAGGCTTTACAGATCTTGCTGTTAAATTCAGAGCAGTAGGAGCTATTGAAAAAGAGCATGAGCAAAGATACCGTAAGCTCTTATCTAATGTAAAAGCTAAAAAGATCTTTGAAAAGAGCGGTGTCAGTGTATGGGAGTGCAGAAACTGTGGTCACCTCTCTATCGGTACTAAAGCACCTGAAGTCTGCCCTGTATGCTTCCACCCTCAGAGCTATTTTGAGGTAAAAGAAGACATCTAACCTATAGTAAAAAATAACAACTCATAAACTCTCAAAAAATCCTGCGCTACTAGTTCTTGCTGGTAGCGCTTTTCTTGTTACCACTTCTGCGCTATCTTCGGTCTAGTAGCGCACTATATCTTCGGTCTAGCTCAGCGTTGTAACCTTGGTCTACCTAACAAAATCTTAATTGGGCCTGAACCCAAAATCCTAACTACAAATTCAAAAAGAACGGTCTTTCTTCTTAAAATAGAGCGTGGTATATCAGCAAATTTATCATTACTGATAACACCACACCTTACTATAAGTTCTTCTAAAGTACATCTTCAACCTACACCTTCCTAAAATATTTAAAATTTGCTTTCCGTTCCTTAGTATGGAACTTTACTTTTTTACCATATAGACATAGCAAACGAAATGAGGGATCAAGATATGTCATATGCATTAAAAAAAGCGGTTAGAGTTGGCAAGAGCGACTTTGTTAAGTTTCTACTAGATGCTGGTGAAAGACCATCTCCATCAGAGCACTTATTACACCTTGCTGTTTCAAGAGACGATGTATTAACAGCAAGCTATTTAGTGTCTTACATTACCAATATCAATGAACAGGATGACGATGGTAACACTCCATTACATCTTTGCAAATCAGAGGAAATGGCAAAACTGCTGTTGCGTCAAAATCCACAGTTAAATCTTTTGAATAATGACGAACAGCTTGCTCATGAAACCATTAAAGACAAGCTAGCAGCCTTATATGTAGAGGCTGCCTACAACAAGCTCTACAACCGTAAAGCTGAGGATAGCTATGAGGATGATGACTTAAAACACAGATTTAATCTCTCAACTATCTCAATTAGCGATCTGACACCACTCTCTGACAGCTCAAACTCAGCTTTAAGATTGAGCTTTAACGGTAAAGAGTATGATGCTTCAAAGCGCTTTATGAGCTCACTTGCCTCACAGTTAAAGTTCTCAACTAATATCTTCAACTACTTCACTCCTGTTGAAGTCTTTGAAAGAATTTATGATGTAAACCCTTCTGTAAAATTTAAGGTTACCTTTGATGAAAAAGAGAACCGTGCTTTAGGCGTTGTCTCTGAAAAAAAGCCTTTATTGTCAGTTGAAGATGCCTGTGACGTGATCTTTTCAGATAAGAGATTATTAGATATCGATTACAAAGAAGGCGTGATCTCCTCAACCTTTGATTTAGGTAAGACTTTCAACATTGACAACGACAGCACCTATATACAGAGAATTAAGTTAAATCTGCCTGTAGACGGTATCACTACACCAAACATCTACCTCTCAACCCTGCGTCAGGTATGCACCAACGGCATGGTAGCCTTTGTTAATGGATTTAAATCAGAGATCATTCTAAATGAGTCTAGCGGTATTCATTTAAAGAACCTTTTAAACTCCTATGACAATGATGTAGGTTTTAGAAATTTAAAAGACAGAATTAGGACAGCTCAATACACCACTGCCTCTGTAAGAGAGCTTTTAAATACAGAGTGTCTCATCAAAAAGGTAATGCAAAATGGTGTTACCGCAAATCTTTTGTGTGAGTGTTTAGAAAATCTAGCAGGTGATCCTTGTGATATCTACGGCACTACAGCACTTACCAATATTCCAACTAACGTAAGAGCTCAATTACGTGTACGTTGTCCTGTTAACACCTTAATTAACTTCTTAACTGAGTTATCAACTCACCATTTAGAAGAACTGACTGATAGAGCTCTAGACAAAATCAACAATTATGTAGGCAAGCTCTTACTTAACAACTTTGATCTTGAAGGGATCGAGCGTTGGACAGAGCCTGCTAAAAAGCTCTATCTTGAGGATTTTTCCTTTAATAATGCAGCCTAAGTAATCAAGTACTAATCATGATTAAAGACTTTGGAGACTATTATGAAAGAGTTTGTTTTTGAAAAGAGAGAGTATCAGGTTGCAGCTGTTAATGAGACTTTGCAGGCTTTTAACTCAGGTTGTAATTCAGTGCTTATTGAGTCACCTGTAGGCTCAGGTAAAACTATTATGGGGCTTATGGTAGCAAGTGAACTTGTAAAGAAAAATCCTAAGATTAGAGTAAACTGGGTAGCCTCTCGTCAGCATATTTTAAAGCAGACACAGAAAGTAAACTCTCAATACTTCCATGTACCCCTAAACTTAGTTTCTGTCTTTGACAAGGAGCCTCCTGAGTGTGATCTTTGCATTATTGATGAAGCTCATCATGAAGCAACTAACAGCTGCATCAGAATGTATGCCCGCTGTAAAAATACCTTTACCCTAGGACTCTCTGCTACACCACAACGTACTGACAGAATGAAACTCTCTTTTAAGAGAACTGTACACAGTTGCTCTATTCCCATGCTCATAGAGGATACTGTATTAGTGCCTTTCCACTCTTACAAAGTACCTCACTATGATCCTTTATCAATTGCGCAGATCTACGCCTCTGGTAAAGAGAGATTTGGTAAGTCATTAGCTTTCTTTAAGACCATTCGTGAATGCAGACAGTTTGCAAAGTTCTTAAATGAGCAGGGCATCAGCTGTGAAGTAGTTACAGGATCATCTGACAAAGAAAGACAGATTGACGATTTTGAGTCCGGCAAGATTGAAGTTATTGCAAACGTAGGTGTCTTAACTGAAGGCTTTGATCTTCCGGAATTAAAAAGTGTCTTTATAAGAGATTCAAGTAAACTGCCAACCATTCAAATGGCAGGTCGCGGACTGCGTCGCTCACAGAACAAGACTCACTGCAATTTTATTCAATCATCAGACTCAGCCTTTCAGGTTGAAAGGATTGCCACGCCTCAAGAGCAGTTTCGCCTGAAAAAAGGTCACTGGTTATCCTGCTCTGGTGACACCAAGCAGGTTGAAGATGAAATCAAATATTACATGAAAAAGCTTCAAGACAAAAAGAATAACTTCAAGCTAGAAGCACTACCTGATGTGCCAAGAGAAATTGAGATCTCACTTTATGACAGATCTTACAGATCAAAGGTATTGCTCTCTCATAGAACCTATGACTCTTTGAATTTCATTGCGTAGTTCATCAGGACTTACAAGTTCTGCTTTGTTGCCAAAACTCAGTACAAAAGAGATGAGCTCAGGTACGCTTTGAACAGTAAAGGTAAGCATAAAAGAGCCATCTTCAAAAAAGTCTACATGCTGATCGTCACTCCAAACACGATCAGTAATGTAGCTTTCAACTGATTTATCAAACTTTACTTGAACTTTGACAGTCTCAGCTTTCATAAAGCCATAGAATTCTTGGTTCTTACCAGGCTCATATGGAATACGGCTACTGGTAGCTTCTAACTCTTCCACATCGACAATACGGTGGACACAAAAACAGCGACTTCCCTCGTGTATTTTTTGACAGGAATAACCTTTAATCTCCACAAGATATCCTGCAACATACAAAACATCTTTTAAGAGCTTAAACTCTAATGGTGCAAAGATATACTCTTTAGGATCTGCTCTTTGAGTTTTGCGATAAAAGAACTTGCAACAGTGACGTTTTAAGATGCAGTACTTTAAGCTGTTAATCACTTCATCAAAGTTGTCATAGCGGATATAACCTTTGTTCTGCTTGCAAATATTAAAGATATCAAGCTCTTTACCCTTACTGGCTCTTGGCATATAGGCTAAAGCTTTTTCTAAGGTCTGATTGAGCTTTTGCTTATCGCTGGTAGTTAAAATACCATCGGCGATATTAGAGCACATTTGAATTAAGGTTAAACCTTCAGGATCTAAAGTATCATAAAGACCTGAGCGGTAATGCTCGATGTAATAGGACTTTACTCTTCCATTTACGTTTATCTTTACACAATTGTTAAGCTCAGAGTTGATGCTATCGACAAGACGTGAGACAGTCTGTTTTGAGCAGTTTAAAGACTCTGTGATCTGATTTGTTGTAAGTTCACCATCAGCGCTTAAAAGTAAGGCATATAACCTTAAAAGCTTGGAATTTGAATTAGCTAAAGGATCTAATTTCTTAGGCATAAAATCACCTTAAAATCTTGTGAACTTACAGTGCTACATAAATTTATCTTACACAAAGTCTAGCATTGAAACAGCAAAAATAAGCTATCTTTAAAGACAATTTTATAAAGAGCTAATCCTTATCTGAATCTGTAATGTACTTCTTGGTACCATCTGGATAGAGCTCATAAGTGCCTTTTTCATCTGCTTGTACTACAGGAACACCTTTAGCAAAGCTATTTTGAATTGCTCTTTCAAGATTGCGGTTTAAATACTCAGGATCACATAACTTTTCATAAAAGATTTGAGCAGGATTTTTCTGTAGCGCATCTTTATTCTCTTTCATAGATACTCCTGTAAGTTTCATTTACTTTTACTTAAACTGTGTAAAAGTCGCACCTTTATGGGCAGAAAAGCTGTTGCATTATAGACAACAGCCATAATCTAAAATCAGTGTTTTCTCACAAAGCTATCTCTATGGGCATCATCTGGATTTACCATTTTCCTTTGACTGCAACTTTATGAAATTAAAAAGAACAGTAAGACAATGCCCACTCAAAGCCATAGTTTGCCCACTTAAAAATCAGAAATTGCCCACTAGACTGCAACGAATCAGCAGCAAAGAGATTCAAAACATCTATACAATAAAGACAGTTAATCAGACTTAAAAGCTCAATTTACTTTCTTAACGCTGTAAGTAATGGACCAATTTCAAATTTTTCTTAATTTTATCACCACTATTTTTAGAATAAATACAAATATTTATGCAACGACTAATTTAATTTATCATCTAGTTATTTAAAATCAGATAATTTAGTATTATGATTTAAAAAAACAAATAAATTATACACATTCACCTGATGAAAAGTTGTTTTGATTAAATTTAGTTTGTTAACAAGGATTCTGAATATGAAAAAGATATCTGTAATTGCCTTAGCGCTAGTTGCTTCAACTGTAGTTTTATCAGGTTGCGGAGAAAAGAAGATTGAACCGAACAACTACTACTGCACTGGCTCTTTTGAAGGCGGTAAGTACGATAGAGAAGATTTAGAAGAACTAGCCCGTCAAGGTCGCATTGACAATGTAACTGACTTTTTAGAGCAGTGCGAGATCAAAAAATTAGGATCTTACAGTGATGAGTTATCTACATTGCAAAATAAGGCTCTTGAGTGCAATCACTTTAGATTTGGTCTTACCCCTGAAGAAAAAGTTGAAAACGACAAATGCATAAATGCTCCAAAAGAGCTGATTGCTAAGTGGAAGAAAGAAGCTGAGGCTGAATAGTATTTAATCTGCCTTGCCAAAAGGCAAGGCAACTTTAAAAGGAACTTATCTTATGAACGAGCAACTACTTCAATTTCTTTCAGCATGTAAGCAAAACTTGGACTACTACGAGGGTCTTGAAAAGTCTTATAGCTACTGTAAACAGTCCATTTTTACTTGGATAATTTTCACGGCTTTAAAGATCGTTTGCTTTTCTCCAATTCTGGCAAGTTTCACCCTGTGGTGTTTAGAGTTTATCTATGTAGGAGATCTTCTACAGTCAATTTTTGGAAGAGAAGCCTGTATGTACGTTTTAATGTCACTATATGCAGCACTTTTCTTTGCCCTGTCTGTAAGAAAGAGAGCTGATAACAAGCAAACAATCAAAGACATTAAAAAGATCTTCTCAAGTCCTGAATACCATTCTTTCTATCAGCAAGCTTCATCTGTATTAGGTGAAAAGTATTGCACTGCTCATGCTTGTGGTAAGTTCCTTGAATACATATCAAGTGGAAGATGTGCTGATCTGATGATGGCAAAGAATATCTATGAACAGGAACTTGCTCAAGAAAGGATTGAAAAGGCTATTAGAGACAGAATTTCAGCTGATATTGCAACTGAACAGAGAGAACAGAGTGAAAAAGAAGCAGCTGCTGCAGCTGAACGCAATCGTATGAATAATAACTGATACAGTGTTTAAAGAGTAATACACTGATTTTTCAACTACTTTTAGAGGTTTTATATGAAAACTACACTTGAATTGCCAAATTATCCTGTAGGCGAAAACATACTTTGCCATCCAATGACAGAAAAGGATTGGGAAGAATATTTCTCTTTGAGAGACAAGTTAGATGTTGAAATGTCTGACGATGAGATCAATTCAAAAATAGAAGAGATAAATAATCTATACTTTCAGGGAAAAGATGAAGTAGCAGGCAAGCTAGTAGCGTCATTACCTCTTGACGCTGATTTAGCATTTATCTTCAAGTGTACTGGTGGATATAAGGTTATTCAAGAATTTAACTTATCTCAGGCAAAGAAGAAGTATCCTAAAGAATTTGGTGTAAAGGCAGATTCAAATCCAAATGAAGAAGATGAAACAATTGGGGCAAAAGATCGTTTAAGCAAGGATGAAGTTGATGCTCTGTGTAGAATACAAGCTCACTTAATTAGATTATTTCAGCAAGATAAATTTGCAAATATAAAGCTTCAAGATCTCCTCTATGATAAGTTATGTAGAATAATTACAAAAATCGCATCTGAGAATAATTTACTAAAAATAACTGAAGTAGAATTATATCTTCTAGCTATTAGCTACAAAACAGAGCGAATCTATAATAAATCGCCAAAGGACATCAAAACTAACATGACTCTTTTGAATAAGTGGGATGTCCTAAGAGTTATTTTTAGTTTTACCTGTTATTTCAGTACATATGAACCATACAAACATTGTATTATGGGTGCCATTTCACAGCTTGGATCAAAAAGCTATAACGGTTTGCCATCCGACAATTTGGTTTATTGTCAAAAACATCATCTCTCTCACTTGAACAAACTCAAGAATTCTTTCTCCATGTCTGTAGGATTTACACAACTATCGTTTACTCGCTATACAGCATTTAAACGTTCAAAATACTTATACCAACAAAAACAGATCCCTCTCATGGATGAATACGTAACTCATAATCCAGACAGCCTAATTGCTATAGCGTACAGTAAGAGAAGAGAACGTATCATCAAAAATATTGATAAGCAACTTAAGGAGTTTGCTTAGTTTTATCCATTGCTCTTTAAATATAACATCAATCTAAAACAGCATAAGGACAAAGTTCTTCATAAAAGGAGAAGGTGATACTTGCTCAAGGTTAGTATCACCACCTTGTTAAATACAATCAATTTTACAAACAACGAGAGGAGCTCAAATATGAAGATCCCTGACAAATTACAAAATCCTCCCAAATATAGAGATTTTCCAGAACTGACAAAAGAAGAATGGGAAGATTATTATGCTTGCAGAGAAAAGTGTGACATTGATATGACTGAAGATGAAATACTTGAGATCTATAAAAAAGCTGGCTCTCTTATTGATAAGGGGCTTAAAACAGAAGCTTTGGCTTTGCTCAATAAAATTCCTGTAGAACCTTTTTCTGCAATAGCATCAAAAATTGCAGGTGGCTTTAAGTCTATACAATATCTAAATCTATCCAAAGCTAAAAAAGCATATCCAGACGAGTTTTAAGTGAGCCTGCAACTACATACACCAATCATCTTGTTCAAAGATCTGCTTTGTGTGTATCAACAACTTGGAGATTTACATCCTAGAACAGGATAGACCTGTACTAAGACAGATAGAACAAGCTGTATTTACTTAAGTTAAGTCTGATTAAGAGGTAAACAATATGTGTACCATTATGGAAAAAGAAGATCTTCTGTTGGATGTATCTGAAACAGCAGCATTCATTTCTAACAGATTCCTAGATAATGCTGATTTACCTGATGAGTTTAATAGATGCGCAGATATCAGAGACTTCCTTTTAAGCACATCATACAAAGAAATTTCTCGTGATGACGTATTGAATGAACTTAAGTCTATAAAAGAGAAATATGTTGATCTACCAGAAATTTTGGACTGATAGGACAAAACTATGCCTAAGCCTAATTTTGATAAAGTCCTAGTGATTATCGCAGGTGTCAACGGAGCAGGTAAATCTACAGCTTATGAGCAAGATCCTCAATTGGTAAATTGCCTGCCAGTCATCAATCCTGATGTCTATGCCAAAAAGCTGGCCAATGAATTAGGAGCTAACTCTATTAGCGATTTACCTCACGAAGAACAAGTTAAGATTAACCTAAAAGCTGGCAAAATTGCTTTAAAAGAGCGTGAGATATTTTTCAAGCAAGGTAAAGACTTTGGTATTGAAACTACAGCTACATCTGAGACAACTCTAAGACTGATAGATAAAGCTCATAGTCATAATTATAAGGTTGCCCTTATCTACGTAATGTTAACGAGTGCTGTTACTCACCTCAATCGAGTAGCTCAAAGAGTAAAGATGGGAGGACACATCATTGATGCTTATGACATCAAAAGACGCTTTACCCGATCTTTTAAGATGTTCCCTCTTTTACTTAACAAAGCAGATGTAGCAGTTGTCTATGACAATACCCAGATGTATCAGACAGCTTTAACTAAAAAAGATCACAGCTATCAGCTGTTCCCATGCAACAGCAAAATAGAAAAAAGAGTAAGAGATGCTGTAGAGGAGATTACATCTTCACCTCAAATAGAAAGACAAAGTCTGTGGCAACAATAGTTACCAATTTATGTAAAGCCTGATAAGACAAAAGGGAAATTTCATTCAAGTTATAAATCTTAGGAGATAAAAATGTGCGAACTCATGGAAAAAGATGTGCTTATGGAAGAAGTTGCATCCACCATTGCCTACATTGCAGCAAGAACACATAACAATCCTCAAACTCACATCTTTTGTAATGAATTAAAAAGTTGTGGAGCCTTAAGAGAATCTCTATTAGCAAAAGCACCAAAAGATATCGACGCTGTTGCTATAAGATCTGAGCTTTCAGCGCTAAAAAACAGTGTCAAAGACAATCCTGTGAACTTACTTGATTGTTCATTATCTGATAGCACCTCTCTTCCTGATGCAGTTGAAGATCTTGCACCATCTAACGAGATCTTAGATAACATCTTTGCCTATATCACTAATTACGGACGCATAAAGCCTAATGACAGTAACACTCCTGAAGGCTTCGTCTTAGGCGGTCAACCAGGAGCTAGAAAAGCATATCTTACAGAATACATTAAAAGAGAGCTTCCAAATAGCATTAGTATCAATGGTGATGAGTTTAGAAGCTGGCATCCTTACTTTGATAAGATCCAGGCTAAGTACGGAAAAGACAGCTCTAAGATCACAGGTAGCTTTGCTGGTAAGATTACTGAAGCTGTTTTAAACAGAGCACTTAATGAGAAATACAACATCATCATTGAAGGCACCTTTAGAACAGCTAAAACACCATTAAAAACCTTACAGGATCTTAAAGATCATCACTATAAGACCAATGTCTACATCAAGACCTGCCCTAGTGAAGTAAGCTGGAGCAGATGTTTATCTCGCTATGAAATTGGTCTTAATGAAAATGATGGTAAAGAGAGATTTACCGCTAAAGGTCATCATGATCTTGTGGTGAACTGCTTACCAGAAAATGCTGATACAGTATTTAAGTCAGGAATTGTAGACAGGTTCTCGGTCTTTGGAGTTACCGGTGAAATGCTCTTTGATTCATTGAACAATGCTCAAAATCAACTACCATCGATAGCTATCACAAAAGAACTGAACACTAAGATCTAATACAAGAGTGAATTCTTATGAAAGCTTAACAGAACAAGGCATACATCGACATATCAAAGGATCTATTTATCCTCTGAAACAACGCAGTATGCCCTAGAAAGCTCTTCTGAGCTTCCATTCAATTAACTCTGCCAATAGTGCTAATACGTTATTTAAACGCTTATAGAGAGAGATTAAAGCAATCAACGGTAAGTTACTTTGTTTTTAGATACAAACGTCTATATAAAGTGATTTAGGCACTTAAAAACAACGTATCTAACATCTTATGAACGTAAAAACTTCAGAAAGACTCAAATATAAGGATACTAGATTATGATGTTCCCTTTTTTCGGAGAAAAAGATCTTGATATCTTAACCTCGGATATAAAGCTCATCGATGGTATAGAACAAGTTAGGATCTATGCTGAATCTCCTGATGGACCACTGGCAAATTCAAGAAATTAGAAGTGTATCTGCCAAAAGACAACATAACATTACTTGAAGGATATTCTGAAGAGGAATTTGAAAATATAAAAGCGATCATAGACGATTGCATAGATGTGATTTGGGATATGGCAAGATACTATTCTGAAGGTGGCAGATAAAAAGAGAGCTAAAAAAGCACCTAAAAATGAGTAAAAATCCGATTTTTTTATGTATTTTTATGAATCAGAGCAGTTTGAAAGTTTCAAAAAATCGATGAATGGCTTAAATAGGCCTAATGTTATAAAAGTAGGGAAAAAAATAGAAGTGTACAGATATAAAAAAACCTCTGAAATTCAGAGACTTATTAGAAATAATTCGCTGGTGCTGATACCGTGAACAGCATCAAATTCGGTCATCATACCTTGGTTTTCTAAATTCACCATGCTATAATGCCTTTACTATATTTATTAGGCTCTAAAGCCTTTCAGTTATTACGTTTAAAAATCGAGCTTAAACAGTTTTCTGTTTAGGCTCTTTTTTTACCCTTAGTAAAATTGTACAACAAAAATTCCAAAATCTCAAAAAAAATCGTAAAAAATTGCAAAAATATCTCCTTATTTTATAAAGAAAAATTCTCTAATATCTTGAATTATAAGGTTAAAGATTTTTTACAATTTATTTTACATACGTGTTATTATCATTATAAATCATTTGCATTTATTTTTTATATATGAAGAAGAAATGTTATTTATCGAACGAAGCTATACTTGCAAAAGTTGAAAATCCACAAAGCTTTCTAAATGCTGTTGATGCACTGGTAGATGCAAAATACTCTAATTTGCCTCCTCGAATGAGATACAGCATTAGACACTTTGTTAAAACTCAGAACCTGGAACAAATTTGGAAGGCTCTAAATGTACAGATTTATGTCATGGATAACCAAAACGCAATTAAAAGCTCAAAAAAATTCTCTCTTAGAGAATGGGTGTAAAATCACATTTATTTTTCTTATTTTTCAATAAGTTATTTTTGTTAGCACGTTCTCAAAAATTGAACAGTTTTTTAAACACGTCGCTCACACTTTGATTTTAATATATTTTGTTCTTTTTATGTAACTTATCATAATTTTTTTTGTTGTTACCGTTATTATCATGCCCAAAATCATCACTCAAGCAAAGGTTGCTGCATTAAAAGCACTTATCAAAGCAAGAATCAAAGCAAATAAAGAAGACAAGGAAAAAGGGAAAAAAGTACGTTCCTTAATACGTTCTCTCGGTGGGGGTAATGGTCTTGTTGTAAGAATTACAAGTAACACTGCTTACTATCAAATCAGGTATTCATGGAAAGGTAAGCCAAAATTCTTCACAATCGGAAAAACTGATTTAATTTCTTACCCAGATGCTAAAAAGAAATGCTTAGAATACAGAAGAATGGTATTTAACGGACAAGATCCAGCAATAGTTAATAAGCAAAAGAAAATTGAAGAGCAATCAGCAAATAATCAAAACATAACTAAACATCCTTTTTGGCAAGTATGTGATGAATACCTTATCTTCAGGGAAGAAAGCGGAGCTTTTAAGCATTCGAGTAAAGGAAAAAGTGACTTTTCAGCTATGATGGTCACATACGCTTATCCAGTCATTCAAAATAAAGATATTGCAGAAATTACATCTGACGACATTTTGAAGATACTTCAAGATCCTTACGTAAATAAGCCTGCAATGGCTCAAAAACTAAAATCCCATTTAAAAGGAGTTCTAAATCTTTCTAAAGTTAAAAACTATAGAACAGATGAAAACCCAGTAACTTCAGATTCTTTAGAAGTAGTTCTAAAATCGTTAAATCCAAAGAAAAAACAACCATCACATAACGCAGCTTTGGACTATAAAGAAATTCCAAAGCTCATTAAAGCTTGTTTTGATAAGCATACTGTACCAGCTTATGAGTTGATCTTTTCTATACTTACCGCAAGTAGATCTAAAGCAGTGAGACTCATGAAATGGGCTGAAATCAATTACAAAGACAAATCTTGGACAATTCCTCTTGAAAACGACAAGATCAAAAAAGAGCAAGCAAATAGAACAATCTATCTTTCAAAAGCTGCAATTCAACTTTTGAAATGGATAGACAAACGCTCTGAATATGTGTTTGTTTCAAAGTTATGCAAGACTTACACTGATTCTGTATTCAAGTCTGTTATTTACCAGCTTAACGAAGATCACTTTAGATTTAATACTCCTATTTTTGTCGACAGATCAATTATCGATCCAAAAACAAAAAAGCCAGCAGTAATCACTCAACATGGAACTGCAAGAGCATCTTTCAAATGTTGGGCTAGTGCTGATGAAAATGCTAAGAAGAGATATAACGTTGATGCTGTAGAAATGTGTATGCTCCATGAGAGAAAGGATCCTCTAAAAGGAGCATACGATAGAACAAAACACGTTTCTGAAAGAAGAAGAATTATGGAAGACTGGGGAAATTACTGCGTTTCTCTTATTTCTGATAAGTTTTGGGATAAGTAACTTACGTTACTTTTTATCACTTTCTTTAGTCTTCATATTATTATCAAGCTTCGACATGGCTTTAATCTTCTAATTCATCATTCCCATATTCATATATAAGCCTCTTTGTGTTGTTATTTAATTAAAAATTAAGCCTTGCCGTAATAACAAGGCTCATTAAAAACTAGTCAGCTTTTTCTTCTTTCTTCCACTTTTCAAATAGTTCTTGTGGAGCATTTTCACATTTCTTAAGAGCTTCTTCACCAATTTTCTTATCTAAGAAATCCATTTTACACTTATATGTGTTTTCATCTAATTTTTTAAATTCTTCACTATATCTACCTAACTTCTTTGTCTTGCATTGCTGAATAAATTCATAAGCATTATCAATTCGACCTTTTTGGGCAAGGGCTTCTAGCTCCTCTCTACCGAAACCACCAGCTACAACTGAAGTTGTACAATAGTAATTGTTAGGTTCAATCTTCTTTTCACCGCAACCTGATAAAACTACAGTTGAAGCAACTAAAGTTAAGGCGATTACAGAAAGCTTTTTCATGTTCAAAATTCCTTGTTAACAAAACTAAATTAAATAAGACCAACTATTTCATCAGGTGATATATGTTTTTTTCTTTCAATCAATTCTAATACTAATTCAACTAATCTTGTAGATTTTAGACGATAAATTAAATCAATATTTTCTTGAACTTCTTTTAACTCATTAAAAATATTGATGATTTCCTGACTGTTATCTTTTGAAACAATATCAGCTTTGATCATGACTTCTAATGCCCATAAGATCCTGTTTAAAGTTTGGATCTTATCTATAAGAATCATTGATTTTGTGGTAAAGATGTTGACTTGTTTTGAAGTTAAAGCTGATTTTAATGCGGTTCTTACTGAATCAAGCTCATTACCAGCTTTATATATTTCTCCAAGAATGAAAGCTCTATAAGGATTTAAAGGACTTTCCATAGAATCACCTCTTGAATGGATTAGAGCTGGATTTTGACTTAAAAGGATTCTTTTTTGTGCATTTTTTAGTTCCAGAAGAACTACCATCAGGAAGTTCAATCGTCAGCTTTGAAGCTTGCTCTACAAGCTGTAGAGCAAAAGCTTTTTGCTTTTCTTCAAACTGCTTATATGTAATTTTTCCGCTTTCTACCTGTTTTAACTGAGATTCAAACATAGCTGTGAGTACTGGATTTTTACATAAATCAGGCAGCTTAGATAAAAGAGTAATTCCAAGCGGAGTAGCCTTGATTTTCTTGCCCTGTAACTCCAGAAAACCTTTTTTCTTAAGTTCAGCAATGATGCTGGCTCTTGTGGCTGATGTTCCTATACCGTCACCATCTTTTAAAACTTTCTTGAAGGGACCGTCAGGCACAAAGTTATAAATATTTTGCATTGCCTTGATAAGTGTACCTTCTGTGAAAGATGCTGGAGGCTTTGTCTGGGCAGTGACAGGTGACACCTGCAGAACATCAACGATTTCACCTGCAGATAGCTTTGGAAGACTTTGAGAGTCTTCCTTTTCGTCATCTTTGTCTTGCTCTGCAGTATCATCTTCACCACCATAAACAGCTAAATAGCCATTTTCAACTATTACAGAGCCTTTGCAGGCAAATACTTCACCTGAAACATCCATTTTAATGGTAGTAGCTAACAGCTTTGCAGGAGGAAAGAACTGGCTTAAATAACGCTTCACAATAAGCATATACACCTTTCTTTCATCGTCTTTTAACTCAGATAAATTGCCTACTTGCTGTGTAGGAATGATGCCGTGGTGAGCTGTTATTTTGCTATCGTTCCATACTTTGGATTTTAAAGATGGATTAGCCTTTGAAATTGTTGATTTAAGCTCTGTGTGAAATGAGTATAAAGCTCTTAAGACCTTAGCTGCATCCTGATGTTGAACTGTTGGCAGGTACTCACAATCAGAACGAGGATAAGTAGTGAGCTTGTACTTTTCATAAAGAGCCTGACAGATATTTAGAATTTGCTCTGCAGAGTATCCATATTTAGCGTTAGCTTCAGCTTGAATTGATGCTAATGAATATACTAGAGGTGCATTCTTATCTTTATTTTTAGTCTCAAACTCAATTACTTTAGCTTTCTTTACAGAAGAGAGCTTTTGCTGCAGCAATCTTGCAGCATTAAGATCAATAAGTCTGCCTTCACTATCCAAGCCTTTTTGAGATTCACCATACTGCAGTGTAGCGGTAAAAGTCTTATTTGCAGCTTTAAAGTTGCCTTTAAACACATAATAAGTCTGAGGCTTGAAGTTACTAATCGCATGATCTCGTGTAGCTACAAGATTAAGCGTTGGAGTTTGCACTCTTCCTACAGACAGAAGTGAGCCATTACCGCTTCTTCTTGATGCTAAAGTAAAGGCTCTTGTAGCATTCATTCCTATAAGCCAGTCAGCGTGACTTCTACCTAGTGCTGCGAATCTCATGCCTACAAACTTCTCATTAGATTCTAATGAGGATAGAGCCTTTTTAACTGAAGCACTATCTACAGCTGAGGCCCAGTAACGCAGAACAGGCTTTTTATTACCAATAAAAGACAAAATCTCATCAACTAAAAGCTGACCTTCACGATCAGGATCGCCACAGTTCACAATAGTTGTGATGTTTGATTTTTGAGCGAGCTTTTTGATGACGTTAAACTGAGATTTACAGTCAGATTTAACTTGAATCTTCCATCTGTCTGGCACAATCGGAAGATCTTGTTCACGCCATACCTTTGATCCGGTCTTTGTTGTAGGAACATCGTCAGGCAAATATACATCAGGAGTAGCCAGCTCCATTAAATGACCAAAGCACCAGGTGACAATATCTCCTGATTTGGTTTCACAAAAACCTTTATCAGACTTTGTTTTTCCAAGAGCTTCAGCAATAGCTTTTCCTACAGATGGTTTTTCGGCAATAAATAGTCTGTTCATATTTCACACTCATCTGTAGTAACGATCACCAACAATTTTTCCATCAACTCTGACTTCAGAAAATGTCTTATAAGGTGCGACTAAATCTTTTTTATATTCTCTATCGCCTATGTTGATAGTTGAGTATTTATGGATAGGTGTAGAAGATTCAAAAGTACGTGCTGGTGTGGTACTTACTGCTGCAACAACCTTATATTTTCTTTTGTAACATTTACCATGTTTATCTACTTTATCGCATCCGTACTGACGTGAGCTTTCTTCGTAAACCCATTCCCAACGTGTTGCAGTGTTGTATGAAGGCATGCGAATTTCGTATGTAGTGACGTAAGACAGCTGACTCTGTGGAACATTAACAGAAGACTGCAGTTTAGGCTCGTCATCTTTGCAAACACCAAAGTTAGGAATATCAGTATAACGTCTTACACCTTTATGACTTATGTCTGTTACTCTGCTTATAAATGCACGGTGAGCAGCAGAACAACCAGGGCCTGCAAAACCTGTTGGAAGACACAACCAGATAGCACATTCATTCTCTCTGTTACTCTTAATTCCAGAAGAAATAGCAAGTGAAGCTGAAGAATATACAAGAGCTGATAAGGCAATAAGTTTTAAGATCTTCATAAAAACTCCTTTATAAATCTTTATCTTTAGTAGCATCGACTTTAGACTGTACCTGAGACTGCTGAGGCTGAGCCTGTGATACCGTCTGCTCATTCTGTTTTTGCTGCTCAAAATTAATACCTTTTAAGCCTTTTTGTGATAAATCAAGCATCAAATTGTTGGCATTAAGCTCTAAAGCAGTCTGTTTTCTCATTTCGCCTGTTTTCTGATCTTTAAACTCATATTCATGAGAGGTTAAAGAGCCACTTACTCTTAACTGCATACCAGGCTGAATAAGTGAGGCTAACTGCTTAACGTTGTCTTTAGCATCACCATACTTTTTTAAAGTCATGAATGTAGGATCTTTCTTGATGAAATCGCCTGATGTAGGATCAATTTCATAGTTTCGATGCAAGACCTTAACGCTTAATACATCAATCTCTTTACCAGCATTTTTTCCTGACTTTGGCACAATGGTATTTAGTTCAGGCTCCCTATAGACATAAATCTTATAATTCTGGACTTTGTCTGAAGGCTGCTGTGAAGCCTGTGAAGCTTGTGCTTTATCGTTCTGTTCTGTCATTTTTAAATCTCCGTTATGAGTAGAAGTTGATAATTTATTGTTGGTTAACCTTGCTAAATGCTCTTTAAGCGCACTTAGCTCTTGTTGTTTGTCATTGATTACAATCTCATTTGTCTTTAATCTGATGTTTGTTACAAACTTAGCTACATCATTGATTAAATCAGGTGCATAAGTGGTCATAAAGGCTTACCTATGCACTCAAAGTATTACCAAACATAGAAGCTAATTGAGCATTGATGTCTTCAAAGTTTTCAGGTATCTCATCTGCTGTCTTAGTAGCAGGGTTAAATCCAAAATGAGATAAGACATCATCAACAAGCTCATGCTTTTCTGTGTCTGAAATTTGCTTAGTTTCTGCTTTTGGTGCTGGAGTTACTGGAGCTTCAGAAGGATCTTCTACAGCTAAACCTTTCATAAGAGCTAAAGTCTCTTTTTCTTCTTCACTCATGCTGGCTGTAGCATCATCATTAGCTGCAGCATTTGAGCTTTCTTCATTTAAAGGCACAATATTGTCTGTAGCTGTAGAGTCTTCATCTTCAGCTACACTGCCAAAGAAATCAGCGAACAGCTGATTTCTGTCAGCTTCAGACTTTCCGCCATAAGAAAGCTTAAGATCTGAAATAGACATCTTTTTGCGCTTTTCTTCAGCTTGCAGTTTCATGATTGATTTAAGCTTATCTGCATTACTTTCAGCCATTTCATCCAAGCTATTGATAAGTTCATCTTGTGATGGAACATCATCGGCACCAATAGAATCGATATCAGGTGTTTGCTGCTCATTTTTAGCTGTAGCAGGCTCTGTTAAGATCTTTGCACCTGCCTTTGTGTTCTTAATGAACTCATCAAGATCAACTAAAGGAATTTCAGGCACTTTCCAATCAACACGAGCTGTAAATGTAGGATCTTCAAAGTATTTGATTTTTGCGCATCTAATAGGCTTTGTATGCTCAAGAGACACAATCTCTTCCCACATATCCATCTCTTTTAACTCTTGAGGCAGCATTAAGGCTCTCTTTTGATCAGAGGTTGAATCTGAACGAGAGCCCTGCTTGCCAAAAGAACGTGAATGAGAGGTATTTTTAACTGTCTGATAGCCCAGAAGTTCAGAGTATTCGTTAGCATCTGATTGCACTACAGGTGATGGTGCATACATAATCATCAAGGCATGGTTAGACATCAGAGTTAATGCGCCTGGCTTGCCATAAACATCTTCTAACTGAGATTTGTTCTGAATAATAGTCAGAACTCTCATGTTGTAACCTGCTTGATACGAGATTGACTGTGAAATCTGATTGATTTTGCCTGCTGCTGTAAACTCATCTAAGATCATGAGGCACTGGTATTTAAGAGACTTGTCTTGTTGAGGCAGTGTCTTAGTATTCAGGTTAATGAGCTGATCAAAGAAAAGATTGATGATGTTCTTAGCTTCAGCAAGCTTATTAGGAGTAATGCCTACATAAATAGTCATTCTCCTTTTACGAACATCTCTTAAATCAAAGTCGTTGGCACTGGTTGCAGCATCTACACGAGCATTAGCCCATGGCATTAAAGGCACCTGCATTGAGCCTTTGACACCTGCAAAAGTGTTATCAGACAAGGTACATACACGGCTAATTGCTGCTACACATTCATCAGAATATGGCCTGCCTTCAGCTTTTGCCTTTTCAATCATCTCATTTAGATGCTCAGGTAGTGCTTTACCATAGCCTGAAGACTGTCTGAATACTTCGCCTAAAGTATGAGGAATGCCTGGAGTCTCTAATACAAGTAGAGTGATGCCACGGAATAAGTCTTTTGCCTGCTCATCAAAGAACTTGTCTTTAGAGTTTGGGTTGTTGTAAAAGGCTTGAGCTATAGAATCAATGTCACCGATTCTATCTACAGGATCTTCACTAACGTAACCTAAAGGATTGTAGCGGTGAGTTCTCATAGGTGCTGCTTTGCCAGGCTGTCGCTCTGCAGCGCACTCATCATAAGGTGCAAAAAGATAAACTTCCTGACCGCTTTTTGCTCTAAAGCCAGCTGTTTTATCAAAATTTTCAAGCTTAATATCAAGAACTACCAGAGAATCTGAAAAGTTAAGACAATTAGGAATAACAATACCCACGCCTTTACCAGAACGAGTAGGAGCTGCCAGCATTACAAACTGATAACCGCCATAGCATAAATACTCATTTCTGCCACGTTCTTTATACTGGCCTACAAGGATTGTCTTATCGTAGTTATCACGAGCTACAAGACCTGCTTTTTTAATCTCCATGTAAGTGGCAAAACGAGCATCACCATGCAGCGCACGAGGCTTGTATTTGGTGATGTAAAACAGTACTGCAATACCTGCACTTACTAGGAAAGGGAAAGCAGCACAGAAGATCACAGTAAGTCTTACTGACTTTACAGGTGAATTTTTATAAATAGGGAAATATCTAAATGCTGTAAAAGGACCTGCCTTATCTAAAGGCAAGCCGTTTAGGTGCATTAAAAGAAGAGAGCCTACATAACATAGTGCTACAAAGCCAATAATCACCAATACAGGGACTACATACATCATGTTGAGCTTAAATTTCTTTTTTGGCTGTCCCATTTAATACTCCTTAAACTTTGATTCAGGGTCATACCACAATTCAGTGATATGACGACCTAAACCGTTCTGTTTGTCGTTGTGAATGCAGACAATGACATCTAAAACCAGATGTAAGAGCTTGAAAATGACTGGATATGGAAGACTTTTACCTACAGAAGACTGCATCACTTTTAAAGCAAGATATTCAAAAACGCCTTTTGAGCTTCCAGCATGGCATGAAGTGATGGTGCCACCGTGGCCTGAAAGGCACACGTTCAAGAAGTCAAATGTCTCACCGCCACGCAACTCAGCTAACAGGATGCGATCAGGCTTCATACGTAAGCATGAACGCATCAGAGATGCTGCAGTAATTACTGCATCGTCTTTAGCTTCAGATGGATATAAAAGATTCACCACATTGTGATGATTAGGAAGTCCCCACAGCAATTCAGGAACGTCTTCAATCGTGATTAGTCTTTGATCTGTAGGTATAGACTGCATGAGAGTTTTCATGAAAGTAGTCTTACCTGAGCCAGTTTCACCTGCGATGATGATGTTCTTTCCTAGAACTACCGCTCTTTGTAAAAACTGAGCTCTCATCACCGCCTGCTTTGCACCATCCTGCTCAACTAAGATCTTCTGCTGCATCTGCATCAGTTCCTGATCTTCGACACTTAAATGAGATACAGGCTTGACGTTGGCAAAGAAGTTATCATTTTCATACTCTTCCATGGTACGAACGTGAAAACTAGGCTTTCTAATGGTGATTGAGATGGTCCCATCTTTACAAGCTGGAGGCATCACAAACTGTGAACGCTCTCCGTGAGGCAATACAGCTGAAACAATAGGCGCATTTTCACCAAACTCAGTATTTGCATACTTAGCTACAGCAATGCCCAGCTGCAGCAGGCGATCATAAGTGAGCTTTTCAACCTTTGTGCATACCCACTTGCCTCTTTTTTCGCACCAGACTTCGCCTGGCGCATTCACACAAATTTCAGTAACATCAGGATCATCAAAGAACTGCTTAAAGTCCTCTAATAAATAGCTTACAGTTGCATCTTTTTTCAGTGCCATAACGTGCTACCTTTTCTGTAAGTGATAAACACTAGAGAAGTTCACGTCACGTGCTACAAAGATGCCTACACGTTCGCCAGCATTCTTGATTAGAGTAGGAGGAATATTACCGCTTTGTTGCATAGCAGCTTTTATGATCTCATCCATACCATCAGATGAGTTCTCATAAGTTACATTGTTATTAGTGGTGTTTGAGTTGGCAGTATTCACCATATACTCAAAGCCATCGGCTACCATTGAGAACATTAATGCGTTACCAAAACGTTTCCACCAGTGATGATCGGTATAACCGCCCATACCTGCACCTCCTAAAGCATCCGTAGTAGGTGATGAAAGTGATACAGCTAAACCTTCAGGAGTTCTTAATTCAGACCAGAGCATAAAAATACGCTCAAGACCGTTTTGAACAGCTCCCTGATACTCACCAATAGCTTTTGTGCCTTTCTCAATTAAAAGAACTCTGCCATCCATGGAGTAAATATTTTGAGGAATTACACAAGAAGCCATGCCTGGCACTGAAGTATCTACACGAGTTTCTAAGATACACTCAATCATGGTGCCTTTAGATAAAGTCAAACTAGGCTTTCTAATTACTCTTGCAGTGCCGTCAGGTGTCTCCATAGCATTCATTTTTGAGGTCAAATTAGACTCAGAGCCTCCATTGATGCCATTAAGACTGTTTTTATAAGTCTCAAGTACGCTGTTTTTATCCTCTTCTGAATAGCCTTCATGTGCATATCCAGTCTTGCTCTCTTGAGAGTTATTGATGACGTTACCCATCATAGGAGCTGCATACTTTAGCTGCTCTGTTGTTACTTCAGGCTCGCCATTAGGACCTACTACATTTACAGAGCTGCCAGATGATACCTGCACGTTACCTGAAGCATCAGCTTTAGCTGTTAAAGGAGGCAAGTCACTTTCAGGCTCTGTAGCTTGTACCTGCACTACAGGATCAGTCTCAGGATCTTTAGGAGGTAATACAGGCTTAGTCACTGACTTTGATGAAGTCAAAGCCTGCAAATTGCTGTTAGATTGCTTATCAGCATCATCAGATGAACTGAATTTATAATGAGTAATACCCCAAATGAGAGCAGCTAAACCGATTAAAAAAGCTAGAAACAGCAATTTCTTTGCATTCTTCTGATTAGGTGTTACTGCATTGTTTTGTGCTACAGAAGGAATACCCTGCTGAGTGTAGTCATGATTTTCGTTCTGTTCTGGATTTTTTGGCTGATCTGACATTATTTGATAACCTCACGTGAAACGCTGCTTACAGTAGTGCCAGATGCTGGCTGTAAATCGCCACCTCTATAGTTTTCGTTATAGACACCGACAACTGATTTTCCTGCTCTTAAGCGATACTCTTTATAAACGCCATGGACTACTAGAACGCCCTTTTCTACATGAGAGTTAACTAATGATTCTCCATCGCTTGAGACTCTGTAGATTGCAGGGAAGTCTTTTTGAGAATTAAATCTAAAGTAAGTGAATTGACCATTGTCATAAACAAGTGCTGGAGCTAAATCACGAGAGCCTGCATCTTTACCAAAATTCATGGTGTACTGGTAATTTCCTACAGGGCGATCTTCAGATACGTTAGGATCAGTCCTTTCGAGCTCATCTGTTAGCTTCTTAGTGTTTGCTTTTCGCTCTTTTAGCTTTGCTTCATCTTCAGGATATTTATATACAAGCTGATAAGTTGCTGACTTTTCATCATCAACTAATTGCACATCAATAGAGTAGATGTGGCGGTTAGTTACAATGATGATATTTGTTGTAGCTTCCTTATCCTTTGGCTTTAAAAAGAAATGATTATCAGCTGCTGCAAACTCCCATGCTGTTGAGTAGCCTGAACCGTAATTAGATACAGCTTCACCTGGAGCGAATGTAATAGTAGTGATAAAGCCGTTTACAGCTTTAATCTTAGTTACATTGTGCTCTGAGTAGTTAACATACTGTATTCTGCCGTCAAGCTTGCTCTTTGAAGGTGTAGCTAAAGCAAAAGCTTGTGAACTGAATAAAGCTGCAGACATTACTGCGACTAAAAGTGATTTTTTAAACATCTCAAGCTCCTTAATTCAACTCAGGATCAACCTGATAAGAAAGGACCTTAAAGCCGAAAGGATTTACAAGTCTTGTAGCTTCAGATGTGTCAAAATCAGGATAGTAGTCAAAGCTGATATTTGCAGTCCAATTATTAGTGCCTACGGTGCTACCATTAGCATTATTGATAGTAGTCTTTGAGAAACGTACTGTAGCTACGTTCTCTCTACCACGATTGATCACAACGCTCTTAACATTAACTACGATGCGGAAGTTATCTTTTAACTTGTCATCTAAAGGATCTTGTTTTCCAGTTTTCATGAACTGCTGCGCATAAGTGTCATATACGATAGGTAATGACAGCTGACGAACCTTTTCGATGAGGTCATTTAGCATGTTCCAGTCATAAGACTCACGTGAAAGCACGAATGTATTGATCCAATACTTATCCATCACTTCACTTACTGGAATATCCTGAGCGTTTGCAATATGCAAAATGTCAGTAAGACCTGTGCTCTTATCTACCTGAATAACATAAGGCTCAGTAGTCTTTAATGGGAACAGACAGATAATAGCGATAGATAAGGCAACAACAGCAAAACTTACAATCTTAACAATGCCCCAAGCTCTGCGTTCGCTTGCTTCTACAAGCTCAATTCTTGAAGTTTCCCAGTTTAATTCAGCTGTACGTGTCTGCACGTTAGGTGATGAAACAGCACCTTTATCTTTTTTACTTAGAAATTTCATCATCTATCTCCTTTAGGTAAATTTCGTTATTGTTGTTATTTCTTGCGTTGTTTTTTGCCTGCTCTTTTTTGATTTTTACTAAAAGAGATAAATCAGGATGAGGATTGATAACAATCTTTTCACCTTCAGGCTGTGTAGGTTTTGGAGGAGTTGCGCAACCTGAAACTAACGCACACATAACTCCACCAACAAATAAATTTATAATTCTCATGTTTTTATTTACTTCCGATTTGTTGTAATGCTCTGCTAATTCGACCTGTCATTCCGCCACGTATAGCAGCTAAACCAACTTGAGCTGCAAAAGAAGCACCTCCAGTAGCAACACCAGCTGCTAACTTTGCTACTCCCATAGGAGAAGTTAGAGCAGAGCCAGCAGCCCCTGCAGCTTCTTTACCAATTCCTCCCATCATTTTTCCTGCAGCCATAGCATGTCCGCCACGATTTAGAGCTTTACCAAATGTAGCCATTGCGCTTCCATCGCCACTAAATGCAAGTTGAGCTCCACCAATAAGAGCAGATGATAAGTTTGGTAATTTTGTTATAACTGAAGCTGCGCCAACTAACACAATGACTAGTGACAAGAAATTTTCTAAAAGGGTTAACCAAGAATCGCCAGCTGATTGATTTATGTTCGACCAAGTTGGAAGCATTCCATTAACAATGGTACATACCAACATTAGAAAGGCACAGAATAGAATCTTAGTAAAAGCAAGACCTAGACAGACTTTTAACCAGCCATCGAACCACGATTTGGTAATAGGAAAGAATAGAAAGCCTGCAAACAAAGGTCCAAAGCCACAAACAACGGCAAGACTTATTGTTGTAATTAAAAGGACACCAAATGCTGAGCAGGTAAGAAACAGATCTGCAATAACAAAGATCGAGCCTAAGAATCCCATGACAATCATTCTTCCAAAGCTTAAATTGTCTATGCATTCAAAATAAGCTTTTAAAACTTTATATAATTGAATCCATAGCTTATCAATCGCATTCCAAGAAGAATCAGGAGTGCCAGGCATTGCATTTAGGATGAGATGTTCTGCTGAATCTAAAAAGTCCCAACTGTAATTGATAAAATTTCCAGTATTCAAGAAAATGTATGCAATTAAAGCTACCTTAAAACCGTGGATCAGGATCTCCATGATGGCATCTTGTGATCTGCCTGTCATGGCTAAATATCCCTTTAAGACATAGTAAAGAGTCAATCCAATGATTAAGATAGGAGTAATTGCAGGGATCAAATTATTAGAAAACTGATCCGCAAAATTCTGTATAGGATCTTTTATAATATCGTCTCCGATATATTCAAAAAAGCCTCTTGAACCGACAGATAAAGCCATAAATACCTCTACACTTCCTTAATAGCTAAAATGTGTTTTCTCTATCTGATCATTACTTGCTCCAGCGAAAAATGAATTTTCTAATGCATCCCTTTCCGCTTCCTCTTGTCTAATCATGTTTTCAAAATGCTCACGAGCAAGACGTGCCTCGTTAAAGCGAGTTTCAAATTTCTGATTTACAAAGTTCAACGCTGCTGTAGCATCAGCAATATCTTTTGCTGTCTGTGCATTAGCTGCTCTGTTATATGCCTGACGACCTTCTTGAATCAGATCTTGCATATTGTTGTAGAGCTTTACAGGGATGTTATCTACATTAGCTTTTAGTACAGCGAGCTCATTACAATTTTGTTTCATACCATCTGTGGCTTTTGACTGACATCTTTTTGAGTAGTGAGCTTTAAACTTCTGACCGTTAGCATCTAGGCTTGCATCTGTCTTGTAGTAATCACTATTGTTAACATTCATGATTTTTTTATATTCAGTGTCCCAAGCTGAATCTACAGATGAAATGAGGCTGCCGACTTTATTGATGCCTTCTAAGGCGTTGTTAACGTTTTTAAGCTCATTAACAGTGTTTTGCATCTCGCGGTACTGATTTTCTAAAGTCTTATACTGCTTTAAAGCCTGATTAAACTCTTCGATGTACTGAGTCAGGCTCTGAGTCAGATTCGCAACATCGACTGTAGGAATACCAGAAGCTAAAGCTGTATGAGATGCTGATAACATCAAAGCTACAGCTAAGGCTGATACTTGCTTACTAATCTTCATTTACACACTCCTCTAAATAATGAGAAAGCCATAGTTCTGGCTCTGTGCCATATCGTTGTTGGATATGTTTTACTGTTTTAGAATCATTCTTAATCTGCTGGAACAGACCTAGCCACTTGTCAGGATTTTCACCTACAAGAGCTCTTAACTGTTCAATCAGATTGATATTGTCAGTAGAACCAGAAAGCACTCTTAAAGGCTCTTTTGCCCAACCTAAATCAAGCTTACAGATTGCACTTCGTGAGCCTTGCTTAATCAGCATCATTCTTGAGTCTTCTTTTAAGCCTTGTATCCACAAAAACTCGGCTTCTGAGACCTTAAAGCCCTCGATGTACTCTTTTTTATCTGCCTTAGGATTTGGTAAAAAGATTTGAGTTGCAGACTGCTCAATCACAGCCTTTGCAATTTCAGAATTAAGCACGTCTGAAGGTGACTGAGTTGCGAACACGCCAAAGCCGTTCTGTTTACGCATGGTTTTGAGCTTATCAAAGGCAAAGCCTCTGAAAGCTTCATCTAAAAGCCACTTCCAGAACTCATCCATCACAAAGATGAATCTTCTGCCGTCAATTACTTGATCCATGCGCTTTAAAAGATAGAAAGCTATAGGTGTACGAACAGCTTTATTGTCTAAGAATGCAGTGCCATCAATGCCATAATTTGGATAAGCATCAAAGTCGAGTAAATCTGTTTCGTTATCGAACACCCAACCAAGATCACCACCTTCACACCACTTTTTAAGACGTACTGAAAGTGAGTTTTGTCTTTCTTCACGAGTAAGGCCATCGGTTAAGTTTTGTGGAACTAATCCCAGTCTTCTTAACTCTTTAGGCATACTCATCACGCCTTCTACAGCGTGCTGGATCTGCTGCTCTTCGGCTGCGGTGATAGGCATTCCATCCATTGATAAAAGCAACTTAACAAATGAAATCAAATACTGAATATTTGCCTTATTTGATTCAAGCTGGAAAGGATTAAAGCCTGTAGGCTTGCCGTTTTCTACGGTTAAATAACCACCATGCAGCGCACGAATAGCAATTTCAGCACCACGATCTTTATCGAAATAGACGGTAGTCATCTTCTGTGTTGATGTTCTGTACTTCTGTGCCATTGACAGCAGGAAGTTCATTAAAACAGTCTTACCAGAGCCTGATGTACCGATGATGGTGGTATGTGCTAGAGTCTTTTTATCAAAAGAGTCTTCGCCTATAGGACTTGTATGGAAGTTAAAGTAATAAGGCTGATTTGATGGAGTCTGCAGCAGTGCCAGTGCTTCTCCCCAAGGGTTACCATCTCTTTTTCCTGAAATGAAATTATGTAAAGGAGCTAACTGAGCAAAGTTAACAGAAGTGATCTTTGCTAAACGAGGGCGCAAAGCAAAGTTACATGGTAGCTGTGAGAAAAATGCTGCAGGAAGTGCCAATGTACTTAAGAAAGTTAAAAAGCCTTCATCCTGAAGTTTCTTAGCAGCATCTGCGGTGTTCTGTTTTACTTCCTGATAAGAATCAGCAAACAGAGTTAAGCTGTAGCTGTACTCACCAATAGAAAAATCACCGTTAACAACACCATCAATAGCAGCAGACATAGCTTCAATCTGAGATACACCAGCATCTTCAGATGACAGTAGCTGTTTTTGCTGCAATTCAAGGAATTTCTGACCGTCATATCTTGAGATAAAGCAGAAAGTCTGAGTTTCAATGAAGATATAAGGCTTCTTTACAGCATTAACATCAGGATATAAAAGGCCGTCTAAAATGCCTGAATAGCTACTTTGAGCATAGTCTTTAAACTCTAAAGACTGCACAAACTTATGACCGTTTGCGCTTTGAATTTCTAAGAAATCCGAACCTGTAAAGATAGCTTCTGGCATTAAAGCTTCATATAAAGGACATTTAGGAATAACTACTTCCTGCCACAAGCCAGTAACAAGAAAGTTATAGAAAGATAACTGTGAAGAATATTCTTTGCCATTTTTCTTATATTCACCTAATCTCTTAGGTGAAAAAGAGCTTAAAGAACGCTCTACATTTTCAGAAATCTTATTAAAGACTTCTAAACGAGCCAAAAGCTCCTGCTTAATCATTGCAGCTGTACGCTTTCTTTTCTTTAATGATTTTCTCTTTTCAATAAGAGTGAAATAGAGCTCAGTTGACATTAAAGACTCATGACCTATCTTTTTGTTATAAGCTTTTGAAAGATTATGAGCAAAGCCTGCTTCTTCACAAGCTGACAGCTCATCTGTCATAGGTCTTCTTAGTCGATGAATTTGGACTGCAAGAGCAGTCTTATTTGAGGCTAGTGAGCGATATAAGATATTCAGTGAATTGATAGCACCATCTAAGGTGATGTCTTCACTAGTCTCAAATGCCATACCCTGAATTTTCCAGGTTGTCACAAGTTCGCCGTCTCTGCCAATGACGACAGAAGGAGCGATAACCGATGACAAATTGATAAACTTTCCTACGCTCTTAGCAGACTGCATCAGGCGTACTCTGTTCTCTAGTAGTTCTTCTTGCATTTAGTGTCTCTTAGTGTCTTTTTTATAAATAACTGGGAATAAAGAGTTATATCCAGTAAACAAATGCCTGTTACTGCCAAGAATATTGAGCTTGTATGACAGCCAGAGCTGTAAAAATCTCTGATCATCATCCTTAGCTATTTTGTGCATTACCCAGAGAATGGGAATAAGAGAGAGCACTAATGGGATCCAAATAACAAGACTTGCAATCAGAATGCCTCCAGCCACAAACACAAAGGGAGTTATCGGAATACCTAAAACACAAGGAGGTCTGGTTGCACCTTTAAAGATAGGAGCATTATTTAGCACGTACTTGCTTTCTTGATCTGACATAGAGCTCTCCCCTACTCTTTTAGTTAACTAACAGAGCACCGAAGTAAGCAGCGCATCCTACGATAATGCCACCGATTAAAGGGCCTGCGACATTACGTAAAGATTCACCCTGGAAGGCAATCTTAAAGCCAGCCCAAACAATAGCACCTGTAGCAATGACAACACCGCAAGCCTGTACTACATCCAAGATAGTCTGCAGCTTTGACTTCACATCGGTTGCACCTGCAGCAAAAGCCTGATCACAAACACACAGACCAGCAACAAGAGCCACTAAACCAAGATTTTTAATTAGTCTTTTATTCATTTTTATTTACCTATTAAAAAATAAGGCCTGAATTAGCTCTTTGAGAGCTAATCAAGCCACCTGCATGAGCATGATCTGATGCGATCATGATTGACTCAGTACCTGCAGTTGAAGTGACAGCGACAACTGCAGGCCTGCTTTTCAATTCTTTTTTAACTTCCTTTATGGATGGGATTTTTACTGAAGCGTATTCGTCAGCATTAGAAACTACCTGCTGAACATAACCTTTATATCCAGTCTGTTCGTTTCCTGAGTAGTAGCAAGACAAGGCATCACCTAACTGTTTGCCCTCTGTCTTGTCTTCTTTTTGTGCCTTTAAAAAGCATTCTTTAAGAATGAGTTGAGCTGCCTGTAGGTTCTTACAAGGCTCAAACATTTCTTCAGCAGTTACACCAAGACGATTAAAGTTTTTAACGTTGATTTGACCTAAGCCAAGAGAATAGTTGCTTCCTTGAGATTCAAGCTCTTTTACAAGAGCTAAAGCATCTGAAAGAGTGGAAGGCTGTTTTACTTTTCCGCCGACTACAGCGATAGCGAGGGGGTTCATACTGCTCTCAGTTTTTATGAGAGCTTGTAGTGTGTCTTTAGATACGTCAGGAGCGCACTTATCAGCAAGTGCATCAAACTCATCAAATGATTGAGCATCAACGCTTAACGAAGTGGCAAGCAATGAGGTCAAAACAAGTGATTTAAGACTCTTTTTGAGTGGTGCTGTTCTTGTTTTTAGCTCTATGCCGTTCTCTAAGAGAGAATTTAAAAGTTTTATCTATCAATAAGTTAAATATTTTGCGTGCAATATAACATAAAAAATTACACTAAAAAATCATTATTTTTTTTTGATTTTTTATCTAACTCACCATTTTACAAAGATAAATCTTAAAAACGGAAATCTAAAAAAATACATAAAAAAGGAGCAAATATGGATAGCAATACTGAAAATCATACAAGTCCAGTACACCGATCTGCAGCTGCAGTCATCAGCAATAACGTCTTAGCTCAGAGACTGCAAGAACGCATTCAGACTCTAGCTCAAGAGCATCCTGAATTATTCATCTCAAAGGAAGAAGCGGAAGCTGTAGGCTACAGAGCTGAAGATGAACTTAAAAAGACTCAGCAGGATCTTGCTGAAGAAGATGCTGAAACTGAATTAGTCTTAGCAGCGCAAGAGGTCTAAAAATGGCTTATAAGCGTAAAAAGGACCAGCCTAAAAAGGATCATTATTCAGATACAGCTAAAGAAATTGCTGACATCTTCATAAAAGCTTTAGAGGAAGAAACTCTCCCCTGGCATTCAGGCTTTGATAAGTTTAGATACATCAAGCCATTCAATCCAGCAAATGGCACTGTCTATCAGGGCATGAACTCATTTAACTTTGCTCTAAAAAGCTACATTAGAGGCTATAGAGATCCTCGTTTCATGACCATGTCTCAGGCTAATGAGTTAGGAGGCAAAGTCAAAAAAGGTGAACATTGCATCTGGGGCTTTAACTTCAAGCCTACTTTGGTATTAGTTAAGGATGAAGAAGGCAATCCTGTCTTGGATGATAAAGGCCAGAAGCAATATAAAGAAATGATATTTCCTAAGCCATTTATGGTCTTTAATGTTGAGCAGTTTGAAGGTCTTAATCTTCCAAAGATACCTGAAATTGAACAGCCAGATCATAAGTGGACTCCTGTAGAGCGTGCTGAAAACTTGTTAAAAGCATCTAAAGCTAACATCAGTAATGAGCTTACCTGTCTTGTGCCTCACTACAGTCCACTAGCTGATAAAATCACGCTTCCCATGCCTAATCAATATCACGATGCTGAAAATTATTACTCTACAGCATTGCATGAGCTCTCTCATTGGACTGGTCACAGTTCAAGACTGAATAGAGACTTTGCTAAAGACAAGCACACTCAAAAATATGCTCGTGAAGAATTAAGAGCTGAGATTGGAAGTGCGATGGTTAACATGATGTTAGGCATTGCTCCCAAAATTTCTGAGAACAACAAAGCTTATATCAAAGGATGGATCGCCCATTTAAAGGAAGAGCCAAAAGAGATTTTAAGAGCTTGCGGTGATGCTGAAAAAATCAGTGATTACATCATGAATTTTGATCCTGAGTATGTAAAGACTAAGGAAGCCTGCCAGAATCAAAAACTATTAACTGATTCAGAACCTATCACCCAGCAAAATCTTGAAACTGCTGTAGCAGATGCTAAAACTTTAACTTCTCAAAGAGAAAACGATGATGTTGTTAAGCAGCTATCTGCTATAGTCGAAGAAGCCGAAAAGGGCTACAGAGAGATTTATAACAAAGGCAAAGAGAGAGGTTATTATCAGGATGTAGATTTTGACACTTTCGAGGAAATTTACACTAGAACTGCTCTTTCAGCTATCCCTAAAGAAGACTCTCAAACACGAGAAGATCATGAAGAATGGTCTGTAGAAAGACTTGTGGATGCTGTAGCTCATGATCCTGAAACTGCGAGCAGGACTTCTTTAGAATTTGAAATGCCACCTATGGCATATTTGCACTGGTCAGAAAGTAAAGAGCTTGAGAAAGCTTTTGGCAAAAATAGATTTCTGCCTTTGAGTAAAGCTAATGAAGTTGTTCAAAAATTGAACAATAGCTATCCTCTTGACAGTGGCTATGACAAATCACTGTTTTCTGTTCTTTACTTCAAAAGAAATGCCTCAGGCGTAGGCTTTAAAGATGAAAGCTTTGAACATATTAGCTATGACATCGGAAGTGAACCTAAAAACTCAGATCTTTCAACTCACATCAGAGATTATGTTGACGGTGTTTTAAAAGGTGATGAAGACTTTTTATATACTTCAGAATACTCTCAACAAAAAGAATTAAAAGAAAGAAAAGCTCGTTTAGCTGATTATAAAGAGCAGATTGTACCTGTATTTGAGCAGTATTCTAAAGAATGCAGCAAAGCTCAAAATCAAATCATAGAAGCTGTAGCTGAACCTGTAGAATCAAAAGAGAATCCTCAATCACTTACAGACTTGTTTGCAAACTTTGATAAAGCAGAGCAGACACAGACACCTAATAACAAAATAAATCAACCTGCTGCAGATCAAGCACCTGTAGCACCACTACTTGATGACGAGGTTAAAGTCGTTGGCTTTAATAATGACTCTGATCTCACAGTTCTCAATTCACCAACACAATCACATAAATCACCAGATATTGAACGTTAACGGAGAATTTATATATGGCGACTATTGAAGGAACAGCTACTGAATTTTCTCATAGAGAGACTTTAAAAGAGGATCTTGATGGGATCAAAGCTGGTATTCATGATTCACTTTCTAGCAGTAAAGATCTAATTAAAGATCTTGTATTCGCTATCAAAGCTCAATGGTTTACTAAAGAAGTGCCTATTGAGCCTGAGATTATTGCTGTACCTGAAGACAAACTGAGTGATCTGCAGCTTGAAAACAAGCAAAAAGCTTTAGACAGCCTTGAATGTATGCAGTATTACTTAGGTCAGTCAGGTCAAGAAATCAAAGGGGCTTTAGAAGATAAATCTAAAGTAAGCCTTGATGATCAAATCAAGCTTATTGGCTTTACTAATGAATGCAATCATGCTGAAGATGCTCCTGAAGTTTTCTATCCTATGGTAGAAAAGGATGCTGCATTAGAAAAGGCTGCTATTGATGAAATCGAACTTTTCCCTGAAGTTATTCCTGCAGAACATGAGCAGAAGAATGAGTTAAAAGACAACAGCAGAGAAGGTGACATCATTGATGTTGAGCCTGAGATCGTTGATGGTGAATATGAACTCACTAATAAGCATGAGCTTATGGATAATGCTCAAGATATTGCAGATGGAGCTGACAGAGTTCAAGAGCAGACTAATGCAATTCGAGATTTGGATGCTTTAAGAAAAGAGCCTGCACCTGAAGTAGCTACAGCTGAAAGTCCTATTCAGTTACCTTACATTCAAACTGATAACCCATATTTACCTATTATTCTTGATCAAAACACTCAATTTAAAGATGGTCTTCCTCAAGATCCAGTACGTCAGTGCTTAGATAATCAAGCCCAGCAGATGGCAGCTAACATTGTTCAACCTGGTAAATCAATTCTTACTTTCCCTGTATTTGAGCAGAATTTCTTCATGAATCCATTTACTGAAGTTATGCCTGCAGGAATGATGACAGACAACTTTAAAATGACTGTTAAATCAGGCGACATGAAGATGAAGTTCCAAAAAGATGGTGAAAATGTAAAGCTCAATATCAGCCAAAAAGGCGAAGGTCTTGCTCATGCTGTAATGCGAGGAATCGGCATGGCTAACGAACGCTACATTGATAATCAGAAAACTTGGCTCTGGGAGTTTGGCAAGAGTCTAAGACAAGCTTTAAAGAATAGAAACAAAGGCTTTAACATCTCTATGAAGTACAAAGAGAAGCCTGTATATGCTTATTTAATGTCACCTAATGGCAAAGCTTACCCTATTGATAACAAGGCTCTGGGCGTTTATTTCAACTTTAATTCACGTCAGGCTGAATTTATCAATGCCCTCTATAAAGCTGCATTAGCACAGAATTTAGTAAAGGCTGCAGAGCCAAACTTAAATCAGCAACAACAGCAGCTACAGCAGAACTCAGGCATGAGTATGCAAATGAACCCTCACCTAGCAGGTGCACATAACCAAAATAAAGAATTGGAGCGTTAACTATGAATACACCTAAGATGCCTTTAGTAAACAAAGACAAAATGACCGAAGCTGACTGGAATGAATATTTTGAATGTCGTAAAAAGTACGATATTGAAATGGATAAAGAGCAACAACAAGCTATTTTTAGAGATGCCATTGACCTGAGAAAGGCAGGCAAAATTGAAGAGTCTGAAAAGCTCATGTTGAGACTTCCAGCACCAGCTAATGTCATGCTAAGTGCAAAGACAAGATTTGGCTTTAAGGCTATTCAAGAATACAACTTATCAGAAGCTAAAAAAGCTTATCCTGAAGAGTTCTAATAATAAATCCTAATTCTATATTTGCCTCATTATTGCTTCCTCTATCTTTTACGAGGAAGCTTTTTTAAGAGAACCTAACCATGACAAAGAAAAAACTTAATCTCACATACAGAGAAGTTTTCGATAGGGCTGGATTGTCTTTTAATGAAAATACAGCCTTATTTGTATTTGTTGATCACAAGTATATACTCGATGATCTAATAGAAGAGCAGTTTCTTGATGATTTTATGCTGTATGATGATTTTGATAGCTTTATTCATGAATGTTATGAGGCTGATATTCTATTAAAAATACTTTCTCTTAAAGACTTTAATCACAAACTAGACAGTGAGCCTGCTTTTAAAGAGAGAATTGCTTCAAAAATAGCCACAGATTTTTGCCATAGTATTGATGACGAAGACGTGATCATATATTCGGTAGGGAAACTGGTATTCCTCGTATTACTTTGAAAAAATTAGGAATGGTACGTTAATGAAAAATCCAAATAACCATGTAGAAAACATCAAAAAGCTTATTGCAAAAGATCAATCCAGGATCAATAAAATCTTCTGCGACAACTGCGGAGAAAATCTGATATTCACCTTTAAAAAAGATGAGACTCTGTTCCATATTCCATTATCAAAGATTTTAGAATGTCTCCTGATTGCTGAAACGGAAGGAGAAGTGCCACATATAGATGAAAGCTGGTGGGATAGTTTGGAATCTATATATCCAAACATCGAAAATTTAAGGATTGACCTTAAAAGCGATTAATCAGACAACATTTTTGGTAATTCGGTTTTGAGAATTATTAGTAAATAATGGAAAATGCATATCTTTATTCGTATACTAGAAACATCGGTATATCTTTGTGAATAGCTTTTTTTGGGGAGATCCTATTATGATGTTTCCTTTTTTCGGAGAAAAAGATCTCGACATATTGACTTCTGATATAAAAAAAATTGATGGTATTGAACAAATAAGAATTTATGCAGAATCTCCTGATAGGACTACAGGCAGGTTTAAAAAATTCGAGATGTACTTGCCAAAAGAAAATGTGACTTTGCTTGAGGGCTATACAAAAGAAGAGCTGTTAAATATAACAACTATCATTAGTCAATGCAAAAGCATAATTTGGGATTTGGCTCGTTATTACTCTGCTGGTGGTAGATAGAAATGCCTGAAATTGAATTTTTGATTGGTCTGTATATTTATTTTAACAGTAGAGATCAAGGAGAACCTCTTCATGTTCATGTAGCTCCAAAAGAATTGCTTGGAACTTCTAAAACAGCAAAGCTCTGGATCAGAGAAGATGGTAGTACAAAGCTTGCATATAATAGAGCTGGAATTTCATCTAAAAAACTTAAGTTTATTCAAGAGATGCTTCAAACAGAAGCTATTTTTAAAAAGACAATAGATCTATACATAAAGTTTTTTGAGCCTGAAAATGGAAAAGTAAATTTCTATAAGAAAAAGGATCTTGATATTGAAAGATAGCACAAAGATTCCTTTACCTTTTCTGCTTAAGCCTTGACCATAGCGAAAAGGCTCTACTGCAAGCAGTCAATTTAATTTAACTATCCCCTCAATAGCTACTCCAAAGACTTCTACAGCTTCAGCACCATTTTCATGATCCTTTTTCTAAGGAGCTTTTTTTAAGAGTTTTCCCCATGACAGAAGAAAATAAAGTATCAAAAGAAGATACCGAAGAACCTTTATACTTTGAATTAAAAGATAACATTTCATCTTTTTATATTAGTGATTCAGATATATTAAAGTGTATTCTCATAGCAGATACTAATCATAAAATTCCGACTTTGGATAATAATTGGATCAAACAAGCTGAGATATACATTCAGAAAAATAAAAAAGAAGATTATTCAGACAAAAACATAGCAAAATATCAAAACGAGGCTGATGATTTTTATTGTCCAGAATGCGGAAACTGTGATTTCTGCTTTTTATTCAAAGATTCAGAACATGAATTCCTTATTTCCTTAGAGCAGATCGTTTTTTGTCTTTTCATCTGTAAAGAAGAACATGTTATAGTTGACACATATCCTAATTTTTGGATGTTACTGTTTAACTCTTATCCATCCTTACAAAATCTTATAACAGAGAACAATTATGAGATGAGAGATTATGAGAGAAAAAGTTGAATTATTAGTCTAATTTTTAGTTTATACTGAACATAGTAACTCCATATTAACGATTAAAAAGAAGGTAAACTGATATGACTCTTCCAAATAAACTACCAAAAGATCCTTTGTACAAAACCTACGAAATGACAGAAGCAGATTGGAAAGAATACTTTGAATGCAGAAAAAAGTATGATGTTGAATATACAAAAGAACAGAGAACAGAATGCTGTAACAAGGCTGGAAAACTTTTCGCTGAAGGGAAAAAGGAAGATGCTGATAAAATTATAGGAAGTCTTCCTATTGCGCCTTTGGTAGCTTTCAATCTAAAAACATTTGCTGGTTTAAAAAACATTCAAACATTTAACCTCTCAGAAGCTAAAAAGGTATTTCCAGATGAATTCTAATAGAATTGATTCAAATATCTTAAAAAGGACCCTGGATAATATCAGATTTCTAATAAATATTTTTCCAGATAGAGGCCGCTCAGATGACAACGAAACTCTATTCAACAGCTATTGCTCTAATCTGGAAGAACTTACAAAAGAAAATGCCCAGCAAAGTAGGGACATCGGAGCTATAGTTCAAATGGAAGCTCTTTTTCTTGGATTAAACTCAAATTTAGCTTCAAGAGGATCAACAAGTCAAGTCTCAAAAGATCTTGCTAATATTCACAATCAAGCCTCAAATTTAAGTGTTATTGATAACATGCTTAATAAACATGGAACGTACGAAACTTATAAACCTATTATTGAGCAATATTCTGTGGGCGTAAGTAGCCACTTTAAATCAGGTTTGCCTGTAGATACTGTGATTCAGTGCTTTAACAGTAATATAACCTCCTTAAAAAATATAAATCTTATGAATATGGGAGGAGATTCTTTTGTAAATTTTAACCTGATGAGACAAATGGCTTTAAAAACTGGAAGGGATTTATATAAATTACAGCAGTTTAGATTCATGGATCAGTTTGCACAGGAATACCCTAATGACGATCGATCACTCATGTTTTCTTCTAACAGGGCTAAAATTCTAAAAATGAACTTTTCTGAATACAAAAAAGATCCTGATAAAACACAGGAAAACACAGCTCCAAAAGAACCAGCAACTAAGAATAAAAAGATTGATATTGAGAGATAAGGTTATTTAATTACGATCCTGTTGGACATTCTTCTTACGATTTATAGCCCATTTCTGAGCCTGAGTCTGCTTTGATTGATGAGACTTACGCTGTCTAATCTTCTCTTTAATGTCATAGCCTTTTTCTTTCTGCTTTTTATTAAACTCTCTAAGCTTTCTTAGAAGCTCTTCTTGAGATGTCTCTACTGGAGGCATATTGTTTATGTATCGTTCTAGATCTGCAGCTAACTTTATATTTTGAGCATTGCCTGAAGCTCTAAGTTCTTTGATATACAAAGCCGCATTCTTAATGATTTTCTCTCTTGTCTTCACTGCTTTTTGTTTAGCAGCACTCTCAGGAAGGTCTTTACCAGAAGTTAAAGCATCATCAATCTGCTTCATTCTTTCAAGATCATAAGGATGAGATGGTGAAATGTGTTTATTCCATTCTCTTTCTTCTTGATGAATACGCTCTTGAGTTTTCGCTTTTTGAGTATGCCCTCTTTGAGCCCTGGTAGTAGCATTCATATCAATACCATACTTTTTTGCGATCACTGCAAAACGTTCTCTTAGGTATCTTAAATCTTGTTTTCTCAGATTTAAGCGTTTGCCTTTTGAGTTAAGAGCTTTAATAAGAAGGTGTACATGAGGATGATCTGGCTCGTTTGGCATTTCTTCTGATTTATAGTGAATACCGAACAAATAGCTAAAATCTTCTGAAGCAAGACACTCTTGAGCTAATTCTTTTACAGCAGCTCGAACAGTAGCAGGATCACTACCTTTTGGGCATGAGATGATAAGTCGTCTTGCATCTGCAGAGCGTTTTCTACCATCTTCATCGTAAGGAGTATTCTGAGACTTGCACCAGTCTGAAATTCTTGACTCTAACTCATCATGAGTTAAAAGATTTCCATTTTCATCTTCAAGATCAATTTTCCCATGTCTTGAGATGTAGTCTGCTGCAGCCATCATGTGCTTTTGACATTTGATACCCTTGCTGGCCTTATCAATCTTAACCATTGATTCTGGCAGGTGATTTACAATGCCAGAAGCTTTATCACTTGGACTTAATTCAGAAGATGCTCTATGAGAGCCATAGGATGCTGTAGGAAAGAGTTTAGAACCTGCAGATGAGTAATGGTAGCCACTGCCTCCATTTTGCTCTGTATGATGAATTTTAGAGCTTCCACGCCCTTTATGCCATTTTAGAAGATCTTCAATCTTGATGTTTGTTCTTGTTGATAGTGGCATTTTTAACAACCTATTCTTGCTACAGCAAAATCTAATGTCTTAGTTTCTGCTTCAATTTTGTTCTAAATCTAGCTGAATTGATTAGTTTCCATACAGCATCAATGTGCTTAACAATCATGTTGTGACATCCATCTGTACGATCTATAAGGCTGTTTATAAGTTGCATAATGATTTCAGCCTGAGTATTTTGGAACTTCTCAAGATCCAGCATATTCGTTTTGTGCGCAATCTGATTTAGATTTACACCGATCTTATGCAGCTCATAATTTGACTTCTCTAAAGACTCAATCTCACCTATGGTGAACTGAGGCTCATTTACAGTAATTGCTCTTACTAGGCCAACAAGAGCTTGATGTCTTGTCTGTCCCATGATGGAGGAATACTCATCTAAAACTTTAAGCTCATCTTCTCTGAGTCTTAAATGCTGATGAACAGCTTTAGAGTTATTAGGAGTAATCAAAAGAGCAATTTTCTTATCACCGTTTTGAATTTCATCACTCACAGACTGCTTTAATATTGCTGCAGCTAAAGTTGCTGGCTTTACAGCATACTTAGCAGCAAGTTCTAAAAAGGCATCATGAAACTCACCTAAATCAATAGCTAACCTGCAACGTTTTTTATTTTCTTTTTCTGCTTTAGTATTCATTCTTACTTATAACTCTATGCTCAAAACACGACCGTTTCTTTCAAGACTAAAGCTGAAAATTTCAGCATTCAAAAGATTGGGACTCATCTTTTGCTTGTGGTCTATTCCACACCTTAAAAAAGGCTCTTTCTCTGAAAATCTCTGATAGCTTGAAACAGGAGTAGAGTCCCAGATGAACATGACAGACATAACTCTTGCGCAATGATTTGATTTCAATAACTCTTCAACTGTCATTCTGTATTACCTCGCTGTTTCCTTTTTGTTGTTTTTCCTTTAAACCGCATCTGAACAGATGCGACCAGACTTGTTCTGGTGTTTCGCAAAATTTTCAAATTTTGTCGCTCTCAGGGAGTCCCCCAGACAGCAGACAGGGCAGGTGGCAAAGGTAAGGATCAAAATTGGTTGCCATTTTGATCCCTTTTGCCTATCCTGCCCTCATCAAAAAACAACAAAATTCCCCCTCTAAAGTTTGTCGCGACAAACTTTTTTAGGATTCGTAGATACGGTTTAAAATGAAGTTCTCACACAACACCTCATCTAAAGAGCCGTCTTCATATTTGACCTTTACCATGCCGTCTGTAGTTGGCATTTCCATCACTATTTCAGCCTCACGACCGTCTACAGTTCCAACAAATACAGGATGTTTCAGCTTTTTAGATTTAGTTTCTGTTTCAAAGTCAGTATCAGATTTTTCTTCACTTTCATTAAATGAATTATCAACACCAGAGAAAGCTTCATCCTGATAGGCAGGAATCTCAGCAGAGTCTTCTGAAGAGAAATCATCAGCAGCATCTTCAGCACTTTCATCTAAAGTACCTTCAGACTCATAATCACTAGCATTAGCAGGCTCTTCAAATGAATCTCCAGTGCTGTCATTTTCTAATGATGTTGAATCTTCTTCAGAAGTTTCAGCAGTATTTTCAAATGCTGGATTTAGTACTTCAGGCTCGCTATTTTCTGCAGAATTAGTTTCAGTATCAGGAGCTGTCAGTTTTTTCTTTAAAGCAGCAACATCATCTCTGCCTAACTCGCCTTCTTCAGTCGCAATAAATGACTTCACTTCATCAGGAAAATTTTCAGATAACTTTGTAATTTCGTAAAACGTTCTAATAGAAACAAATCTTTCTTTTATGTCTTTCAAGTAGTCAGGTGCAACTTTCCAAATCATGTACAAGTTAACTTGGCTTTTAGATGTTCCTAATTTCTCAGCAATGTCAGCTTGTTTCTCACCAGCATTAGCTCTTGAGACAATGAACTCAGCCATTTCATAGAATTTCAAATTGTCTCTTTTAGCATTTTCGGCAATCTGAACATAACCTAACTGAGAGTTGTCATAGGTTGATAGGATTGAGCGGATTTTCTTGAAGCCTGCTAACTTAGCAGCTTTTAATCTGCGTTCACCAGCAACAACGATGAACTTTCCAACATTGTCAGGATCATCACGAACTACAATAGGCTGAATCAGGCCATTCTTTTTAAGATCATCAGCTAATTCCTGAAGAGCTGTTTCATCAAAGTTTTTACGAGGCTGATTAGGATCAGGGGAGATAATATCTACATCAAAATCATAGAATGAACCTGATTTTGAAGTGAGCTTTGCATAGTCACCTTTGCCTTTAAAATTCTCTATACTCTTTTTTAGATTTGCTAAATGGTCTGGAGTCATACTCATTTTTTATTCTCCTTAAGTTGTCTATCTATATTTGCCTGAAAACACTGAAGATGTTCTTGATACTTCAAATGAATAATGAAGAATTTCAAAGTTAGGGAACCAATTCATATAGCTGCTAACGATTGATTCATTGATGTATAAGTACTCAAAAGGAGCTGTTTCAGTTTTTACTATGTCGTATAGTGAAAACTCTTTTGCTGGATCTTCTAGTGATTCTTTAGTAAAAATGGCATTGATCTTAAAAAGGTAATTCATAGCATCATTTACCACTGCTTCAGGCATCTGAAGCAGAGTAGATGCTAATTTAATAATTTGAATACGATTAACATAAAAGCCTTCGCATTCAACTAAAGACTGATTAGCGCACTTTAGAAGTCCACTTAAAATGATCCATGCTGTATAGTTGTAGTCAGCATTCTTGTTATATCCGACCTCTCCTTCTAGGTTGTCTTCAATAGTTAGATATGGCTTATCAATGCTTATTCTCTTAGATGGATCAATCTCAAAGATAGGAAGACAGCATCCAGTGGAATGTCTCTTATTTAGAACAGCGTTAGCTCTTCCTAAAAAGTCAAAAGTAAGTGTGAGCTCTTTTTTACTCTGTAAGCTTTCTGAAATCTTTTTGAATAAAGGAACTCTAATCTTTTTTAAAAGGTTGTTTTTATACTTGTCAGAGTAATACTTAAAATGAGCTTCGTTAAAGCCTGTAAATTTAGAACGTTTCTCTTCAGGTAGACTCTCATCAAGAATTAAGCCTGTAATGTAAGCCAGTACAATCTTTTCTAAAGGTCCTAAATTCTTAGATCTTAAGTTAGTTAAATAAAGCATTCCTACAAAGTTAAGCTTTAACTTTGGTAGTTTTGGCTTTTTTCTTAACTCACTATTCTTCTGCGAGTTTTTAACTTCTTGAGCTAATGATGGTGTTTCAGTCTTCTGCTCTGGAACTTCATTAGTCTCATTTTCTTTATTTTCAGCCATGATTTTTCCTCTTAAAGAACGATTGAGATAGGAGCTGCACAGCGCATCTCCCTTAGTGTTTGAATTTCGTTTAGATTCATGCCAGGAAGAGAAGCTGCTAGATCAGTCATCCAAAAGTTTTTAATGATGGCCTTAGCTGTATTGCCATAAAGCTTTGATGCTTTTGCAAATACTGCTTTCTGCTCTTCTGTAGATGTATCTTCTTTCTCTGGATTGATTTGACAGAGCATGGTAAAGAAGCAACGCTTCATTTCACCCCATGCAATATTTTGATTAGGCATTTCCCATATAGGCTTGCCATTAGCTTGAGCTTCAGCAATGCCAACGTGTTCTTTGATTGCAGCATAATGAGTTGTTTCTTTAACGATGGCATTACCATCAGCATCCAGTGCTACAGCTGCCTTTTCAAAAGACAGCTTTGATGTATCAAGAACAATATCTAATTGCTTCCACTTAAGAATTAAGTCGCTTGCTGAATTGAAAAGCTCTTGTGCGTTTTGGCATTGGAAGTTAGTTGATGTAAGCAAATTAGGCAGCATTCCTAAAAAGCCTTTGCCTAACTCCATATCAGGATTGTTTTGAGTTACTAATGTGATTCTGTTCATTAGTCTGGCGATACCATCAATAGGCTCTTTGTTTAAAACAAGTGGAGAGATTAAATGAGTAGCTACAGCAATGCCGATATTTGAGCGCACATCTGGATTTGGATTGGTATCAATCACAACAAGATCGAAATATTCAGACAAACACTGGATATTTGCATTGAAGTTGTAAGCTGCTACATAGTGAAATTCTTCACCTTTCTTTTCGATTTCAGACAAAACATCATCAGCAGGAAAGCACACAAGTGAAGAGCTTTCTAGTGAGTTCATCTGAGAGCGTAATTTCTGAGGAAATTGATCTTCAGTCTCAAGCATAAAACTTGAAGATGTAAGCTCTGCTACTGAGCAATTCTCATTTGCTGAGATAGCAATAGTAGTATTTGCCTGCTGATCAAGATCTAAAACAGCGACTTTAAGTCCAAACTTAAAAGCACAATAAAATGCAAACTGAACTGATAGAAGAGTCTTGCCAACACCGCCTTTCTCATTTGCTACAGTTAAAATCTTCATAAAAAACTCCTTTGATTAAATGTTTGCAATCACGTCACGAACAAGGCCTAAAGCGTTGTCGTTCTTTACTGAAATCTGTTTGAACTCGTTACCTATCACCATTGAGATCATTTCTGTTTTCTTGTCTAATTTGAGCTCAATATGTTCACCTGTAGCTACAGAGAGAAGATCTTCAAGCATTGGTATCAGGTTCTGTTTTCTTGTGTCATCTGACATACTTTGAGCAAAAGCAATCTTTTCAAAAATATCCATAATTTCCCCCTGATTTAGATATTTCTTGTAATTTCAAAAGTGCGCTTTACGTTCTGGTAGATACCTGATACGTCTTCAAGCTGCAGATTTACTCTTTTTTGATTAAGCATTGAGATGATGTCTTTCACTGAAAGTGAAGAACTCTGTAAATCAATACCGTTAATCTTGTGAAGGATGGAGAAAGATCTTGTGTTGAGTTTTAGATCAAGCTCTGCATGAGAGCCTGGTTTTACTTCTACAAGCCAGCAGCAAGAATCTGATTGAGAAGGAGGAATGATCCTTATGCCTATAGGATCACTTTTTAGATTTAATTTATATATGTTATCCTCAGCGAGCTGTGCGTTATTAATTACGTTATTAATATGATCGTTTAATTCATTATTAATAGAGAGATCATTTTTTTCCAAAGATAAGCTGTTTTGAGATCCTTTTTTTCCAAAATCCCCCTGTGGAAAACGACATTTTTTTCCAAAGTTTTTCTTTGCCTTTAAGCTTAATAAGAGTGACTTTAAAGAGTCATTTGTCATGCTGGATATATCAGCATTTGAAGAGCCTGCTTTACAGCGTTTGAGAACAATTTTTCTGCAGTGCTCTGAGCTCGTGATATTGAACTTCTTAGCGTACTGTGAGCTAATATCTTCACTAATATTTACAGCCTTAACTGCCTTTTTAGAAGCATCGGAGCAGTAAGCTACAGCCTTAAGCTCAATGAGAGAAGCATAAGCGTTACGAAGAGTTCTGTCAGAGATATTAAGCTCTTTACATATCTGAGTAGCATCATCGCTATCAGTGAAGAATCCTAAATCAGCTTTAGCAAAGAAAGATGATTTATCTAAGAGATAAGAGAAAACAAGTATCTCAGAAGCCTTAAGCTTAGATGCACCTGAGTCAGTGTAGATAGATGAGATCGAAATGAACTTACCAGCAAAATTGTACACACTGGATAATAAGATCTTGCGTGAGCTGTTTTGTCCATAAGATACAGAGATAAGTCCTAACTTATTGAGTTTCTCAATATGTCTTCTGATTTGAACAAGACTGAATAATCCATGAACACGTGAAAGCAGTTCATTGTTTGAATAATCAATAAAGTTTGATTGAGAGTTTTTACATAGATTTGTCAGAATAGACAAAAAGACTTTAAGAGTTGGGCTCAGTTTTGAATTGAGCTGCTCTTTATAAAGAATGCCGATAATTGATAAATCACCGACAGCATTAGATAGAAAATTCGACTTTTTTTCTGATAAAAAATCATTATTTTCAGTGTAGTTTTGAGAATTAGCGACTTTTTCAGGAAGCTGAAAATCGTTGAATGGCTTAAATGAGCCAAATTCACAAAAATTTTTGAAAAATTTTGATGAGTTAAAATTAAGAGAAAATCTCTGATAATTCAGAGAGTTAAATAGATTCTGACCGCTGGTGCTGATACCGAGAATCGAACTCGGGACCTCACCCTTACCAAGGGTGCGCTCTACCAACTGAGCCATATCAGCAGCGAGTTCAATAAATATATTGAAAGGGAAGCCTGGCAGTGACCTACTCTCACACAAACGTACGTTGCACTACCATCGGCGTGACTGCATTTCACTTCTGTGTTCGGAATGGGAACAGGTGGTACTACAGCACTATGGCCGCCAGGCAAATAGGGTAAACTAGAGAAAGCTGAAGTAAAGTCTGTGTTGAGGAAAGAATGTATTAAGTAAATTACAACCATCAGATGCCTTCCGGGGTTGTATGGTCAAGACGTTCAGACAATTAGTACTGGCAAGCTACACACCTCACGGTGCTTCCACATCCAGCCTATCAACGTCGTAGTCTTCAACGGTCTTTATTGACTTAAAGTCAGGGATGACTCATCTTAGGGCCTGCTTCCCGCTTAGATGCTTTCAGCGGTTATCAGTTCCGGGCTTGGCTGCCGGGCCGTGCCATTGGCATGACAACCCGTAAACCAGAGGCTCGTTCACTCCGGTCCTCTCGTACTAGGAGCAATCCCCTTCAATCATCCAACGCCCGCGGTAGATAGGGACCAAACTGTCTCACGACGTTTTGAACCCAGCTCGCGTACCACTTTAAATGGCGAACAGCCATACCCTTGGGACCAACTTCAGCCCCAGGATGTGATGAGCCGACATCGAGGTGCCAAACACCGCCGTCGATATGAACTCTTGGGCGGTATCAGCCTGTTATCCCCAGAGTACCTTTTATCCGTTGAGCGATGGCCCGTCCATATGGAACCACCGGATCACTATGACCTGCTTTCGCACCTGCTCGAGTTGTTGCTCTCGCAGTCAAGCCGGCTTTTGCCATTGCACTGACCTCACGGTTTCCGACCGTGATCAGCCGACCTTCGTGCTCCTCCGTTACTCTTTGGGAGGAGACCGCCCCAGTCAAACTTCCCACCAGACACTGTCCTTAAGGCTGTTACCTTCAAGTTAGAACCTCAAACATATCAGGGCGGTATTTCAAGGTCGACTCCATAAAGACTGGCGTCTCTACTTCAAAGTCTCCCGCCTATCCTGCACAAACAGGTTCAAGGTTCAGTGTCAAGCTGCAGTAAAGGTTCACGGGGTCTTTCCGTCTAGCCGCGGGTACACTGCATCTTCACAGCGATTTCGGTTTCACTGGGTCCCGGGTGGAGACAGCGTGGCCATGGTTACACCATTCGTGCAGGTCGGAACTTGCCCGACAAGGAATTTCGCTACCTTAGGACCGTTATAGTTACGG
>OIYG01000247.1_pt1 | contig 57978 bp, 86 predicted proteins | sample 1587861 | NCBI WGS metagenome assembly OIYG01 (sample SAMN03283272) | human gut metagenome | biome: human-associated habitat; material: feces | host: Homo sapiens | place: Peru | collected 2012
GAATGCCGCCCTGTCACGGCGGAGGTCGCGGGTTCGAGCCCCGTCCAGACCGCCAATTGGTTCCGTAGCTCAGTCGGTAGAGCAGAGGACTGAAAATCCTCGTGTCGCTGGTTCGATTCCGGCCGGAACCACCATTAGAATGATGCAGGTTTACCCAAGTCCGGCTGAAGGGATCGGTCTTGAAAACCGACAGAGGATTAACGTCCTGCGGGGGTTCGAATCCCTCAACCTGCGCCATTGAATGTTACTCAGGAGAAATCCTGAGTTTTTTATTTTCAGAATATGTAAGAGATTACAGAATTATTTCTATTCTGTTATAATATTCTTATCACATGTAAGGGAGATCATATAATGGATCAGTCAAAAAGTATTAATGTTAGATACTCAATGTTGCAGGGGATTTACTTTGTAGGATTCTGTACAGTTATTGGCTATGCCGCTGTATATCTAGGGTCAATTGGCATGAGCTCATCTTTAATTGGGATTGTACTTGCAATCGCAAATATTCTAACAAGTATCGCACAACCTGTACTTGGAGGATTTGTAGATAAGTCAAACATCTCTATGAAGAAAGTCTTAATGATCATGTTTGGTCTTTGTAGCATTCTATCTGTATTACTTATGTTTGTAAGTAAGGTGACATTTTTAGCTGCTGCTTTGTTTATTGCAGTCTCTACAATTCTTTATACTACAATGCCTTTAGTTAATTCACTTGCTTTCGCATTCCAAAAACAGGGTATTGATGTTAAGTTTGGTGTAGCACGTGGGATTGGATCAGTGGCTTATGCTCTTGCGTCTCTTGTATTAGGAAATGTAGTAAAAGCAGTGAGCCCTACTTTAATGCCGCTTGCTTATATTGTTATCTTCTTAGGTATTTTACCTCTCATTCGCTCATTTAAGATGCCAGAAGCTGAAATGGATGAAGTCATTGAAGAAAAAGTAGTCGAAAAAGAAAGCACAGGAGCTTTTATTAAGAAGCATCTTAAATTCATGATCTTTTTAGCTGGTTTTGTATTAGTTTATTTTGATCATACAATCATCAACAATTTCTTTATTAACGTAATTAGAAACGTTGGTGGTAATACTGGAGATATGGGTAATGCAGTATTCTTGGCTGCGATGTTGGAACTACCAACAATGGCTTTATTTGAAAAGTATAAAAATAAAATCAATATCAAAAATACAATCATCATTTCTGCAATATTCTTCACACTTAAACATACTTTAACTTATTTTGCGACAAATATGTTTATGATCTATTTAGCTCAGGCAACTCAGATGCTTGCTTATGCATTATTTATTCCCGCATCTGTTTATTATGTAGATAAATTATTTGATGCAAAGGATGCAGTTAAAGGACAGGCACTCGTTACTACAAGTATGACTGTATCTGGTGTACTAGCTAGTTTCTTAGGTGGTATTCTACTAGATAGTATGGGTGTTTATGAAACATTATTTTTAGGTTTAGTATTAAGTGCAATAGGCACAATTGTAATGATTGTGACTGTTGAGAACGTAAATAAGAAGGGGGCTTAAATGTGTTAGATGTTTTAAAAACAAGAAGAAGTATTAGAAAATATACAGATGAAATGCCTAGAGATGAAGATCTTGAGAGAATTGTAGAAGCTGGTTTATATGCTCCTACTGGTATGGGCAGACAGGGCGTTAAGTTTGTAGTAGTAAAGAATAAAGAAATGAGAGATTATTTATCAAAGTTGAATGCTGATATTATGGGAAGTGATAAAGATCCTTTCTATGGTGCGCCTGTAGTGATTGTTGTTTTATCAAAGAAAGAATATCCTACATATATCTATGATGGATCACTTGCGATTGGTAATATGCTCAATGAAGCGCATGGCTTAGGACTTGGTTCTTGCTGGATTCATCGTGCGAAAGAAGTATTTGAAGGTGAAGAAGGAAGAAGACTTCTTAAAGAATGGGGCATTGAAGAAGACTATGAAGGTATCGGAAATGTTATTATAGGATTTGCGGATGGTAAGGCTCCAGAAGCAGCACCTCGTCTTGATCATCGTGTGATTACAATCGAATAATGAAATAATCCTCCTTGCGGAGGATTATTTTTTTATCGGAAACAATGGAAGGGCTGCACCGACACCTAAACAGATTCCTATACCTATATTGTCAAAACAAATACCAAATACGACACCTAAACTGATGCCAATAGGTAAATAATATGCTAATTTACCATTGTCTTTTTTCATGAAATCACCTCGACTAGAGTATATCATACCTATGTGAAGATAAGATGTTTATTGTGGAAATAATGCCTTAAGAATATCCTCTAACCCATTTTTATCGATAGATTTACAGATGATATCGGCTTGTGCCTTTAATTCATCTACGGCATTACCCATAGCTACACCTATCTGACATAACTGAATCATTTCAATATCATTAAGACCATCACCAAATGCATAGGTATCTTTGATATCTAAACCATAATATTCGAGAACTTTCTTAATACCGATGGCTTTACTCATGGTTGGTGAAAAGAACTCAAATGAATTATCACTGCCATGCTGATCAAAACTGATAGTAGTACCAAACTTACCATCTAAATAGTCGCTTACTTTCTGCTTGTCTTTATTTGTGACATTGGCTTCTATTTTAATGGCACGTTTTAAGACATCATCGCGGTCAAAATCCATAGAGAACATCTCTTCCATGCCGAGGTTCTTAAAGAACGTATAAAGCTCTTTGTAATGCTTATCAATATAAATATGATGTGCTGTTTCAATCATATAATCACAATTCAGTTCTTCAAGCATATCAACTGTCTGAGTCGCAAGTTCTGTATCCATTCTCTCTTCAAAGATAGATTCACCATCAATCTCGATATAACCACCGTTATATAAGACATAACCATCAAAACCCAAATCAAGGAACTGCTGGTTAATCATGGCTTTAGGACGACCACTGCAGATAAAAAGCTTATGCCCATCATTTTGAATTCTTTTAAGTTCTCTTTTTACACCTTCAGGTACTTCATAAACTCCATAAGTGTTATCTACAAGCGTACCATCAATATCAAAAAATAATACTTTTTCTTTCATATGTATCTACTTTACCTCTGGTCTTAATATTTCTACAAATTTAAACTCATTGTTGTCATATGTATAATGAAGAATACAGCAATTAGTTAATCCACCAGAGTTAAAAATAATGGCTGGGTCATTAAATGCACTAAAGAATTGCATAGAAGTACCGGCATGACTTACTGCAAGAACCACTTCATGGTCTTCTTTATTCATGATTTCAGTTAATGTTTTTACAACTCTATGTTGTACTTGCTTGGTTGTTTCGCCACCATAATGGGGAAATAAGTCATCATATTTAAAATCATCAAAATGAGGATTTAAATCTTCACTTTCTCCTTCAAATAATCCAAAATCTCTTTCCTTAAGACCTTTTACTCTTGTATAAGGTACTTGACCGTCTGTTACTATTTCTAATGTATCAGATGCTCTTTCAGCCGTACTAGAGTAGTAATGATCAAAAGGAATGTCCTTGATTAACTCTTTTGCAGCTTCTGCCTGCTTAATACCTAGTTCAGTAAGTGGAGAATCACATGATCCCTGAATTCTTCTTCGAACATTAAATAGAGTCTGTCCATGACGCATCATATACAAATGTTTCATAATAAATTTCCTCCTGTATTTATGCGGTTTTTTAGGGGTTTGAAACACTATGAAAGCGTAAACTAGTAACAAATCAGTAACAAGAAAAGCCACTCCTTGAAGTGGCTTCCGCAGGTAGGCTCACTTAGAGTGCTTCAACCGCTAACACAATAAGTATATCATAGTGGAACGCTTTTCGGAACGCTCATGGAACGCTAGATTTTTATTTTGTTTATTTCAGTCCACAATCTATTCTTTGACTCATTGGTGTACACGTCAAACGTAATATCGTTCATTCTGTGACCTAATACCTTCTTTCGGATATAAACATTAAGGTTATTCATTTGGCATAGCGTAGCGAATGTTTTACGCGTATCATGCATTGTGTGATGTGTATTCAATAGCTTGTTTACTTTAATCAATACAGTTCTAGTAGTAAAATTAGCATAAGTTACATCTACCAGTCTCTTCTCGGGCTTTAATAATTCATCGATAACATATTGTTTAATATCATCATGAATAGGCACAATTCGGTTCTTACCAGCCTTAGTCTTAGAACCGGTAATCATATAGCTTATAAGTCTTTCTGTGCCGTCATCATCGCATTTTTCATCAATATGAATATTATCTCTTTTGATATTCAGCAATTCATTAATTCTCACACCAGTATAGATAAATATCAACATTATATGCGCTTCTGGAGTATCAGCTTTCTTTAATGCTAGTATTTCATTAATAGTATAAGGTCTATGCATATCAGACTCTTCATACTTAGCAATTCTTATATAAGAAGTATAATCATCATTACGTTCAATACACTGATTAATAACAGCATATCTAAATACCTTTGTGCATATCGTCTTCATATGTACCTGTGTACTGTGGTTAGATCCATCTTCATCAAATACATCCTGAATCATTCTCAGAGTTATCTGATCTATCTTTAAATAATGCAGCTTCTTCAGATGTTTAATTGCACCATGCATACTATTCTGTGTTTGAGGTGACAACAAAGAAAATTCATCCTTATCAAGAATATAATATATATCCAGGAACGTAGGCACTTTCTTACTCATCTTATCCTGAACCTTCTGGTAAACCTCAGGATCAATCTCCATTGCTTCCTTCTTGCTTATCGTATTATTCACAGTAAGAGAATACAAAGACAATGCATTAAGTGCTTCTTGATACGTTTCAAACGTTCCAATTACTAATCTTTTCTTTTCTCCATTTGTCAGATTTCTTTCATCCAATGTAACTTTTGCGCAAAACGGCTTTCTTCTTCTGCCACTAAGCTTTACTACCGTCCCTGATCCATTAGGACGTCTCTTAAACTTTACCATAATCATATTCCTTTCTTGATTGCCTCAAGCGTACTAACTATGGTATAATTGAGTACGCAAAAGACTATTTACTCGATACAAACTTTTGCTCGACCAATACTGTTCCCGCAGTATTGGTCTTTTTACTTTTCATCTATCTTTTTTTGGATTTTTTGTGTGAAATCATTAATGTCAGCATCATACATAGATATTAGTTTCACTAAATCAATAGATGAAATATTATTTCTGCCATTTTCAATTTCAGATATCCATGATTTCGTTTTACTAAAACGATTAGCAACATCTTCCATTGTGTAAGAAGTATTTTTTCTAAGTTGTCTCAATATCGTGCCTTGATACCTTAATAGCTCAGATGTGTGCTCATCTTCCATTTTTTTCTTCATTAAATATACATCTCCATTAAATGCTGTCTTTTAGTTGGCTTAGGTTCACATCATACAGCTTCGATAGTGTTTCCAAATCAGAATCATAAAGAGCCATTAATTTCTTGGCATCGGTAAATAAAATATTATTTCTACCTTTTTCGATATCAGACATCCATGAAGTTGATTTACCGAATTTTTCACCGACCTCTTTATATGTTAAATTTGTTTTAGAACGAAGATAAGACAATGATTGACCTAAAGCTATTAATTCTATGGAATATTGCTTAGCCATATAACTACCTCTGTATTTATTGATTACAAGTTTTTTTATCAAACAAAATAATTCAATATAGTCATTAATCTTTTGGATTGTTATTATCTGTATAACTATCAATAAAATCATTTAAATTCTTATAATCCAATGAATACTTATCCATAATAATCTTAACATCATCAAATTTAATAGCTGTGCGCCCATTTTCTAAATCAGCCCACCAGGATCTATTATGATTAACTGATTCACCCATCTCTTTTTGAGTCATTTTTCTATTCTTTCTTACGTTAGTCAAATAGACCCCTAGCGCTTTATAAATATGTTTGCTGTCCATTTGATTCACCTCCTTCGACTATATCATACTATATTTTGGATAATACCCACAAGAAAATAGTTATAATCACCAATAAATTAGTGAAATGATGTTGACACCCACACTTTCACGTATTATAGTTAACTTGTAAGTGGAACACACCCACACAAAGGAGGGATAATAATGTTAAAGGTTGTTGCTATAAGGATAAACATGGGCCTATCACAGGAACAGATGGCAAAAAAACTGAATATGTCAGTTAACACATACAGGAACAAAGAAAACGGGAATACTTATTGGTATTTTCACGAAATCAAACTAATAAGCCAATTATCTGGCATTAAGATTGAAGAAATAGACGCTTAATTTTTTTAACCTAAAATGACGGTCTCACCCACATACAGCCATATCACAAACCATTTTTTTAAACTATCCAATAGAATAAAAGTAAAAGTTTTGTATCGAGTATCTTTTCATTAAGTCAAATGACTGTTATTAAGTGGTATGGCTCTATGTGGGTGTGATAACAAGGAGGTGATGGAAAATGCGAACAGCAAATAAAAATGAATACTCAATGAGTATTCAGGAGGCAATGGATATGACAGGAATGTCCAGGAACTTTATTATCAACGCAGTAGAACAGGGTAAGTGGCCCGGTACAGTAATTACAGTAAAGGGTCGAAGAACTGTTCATATTCCAAGAATAGCCTTTATGCATTATCTTGGCATATCTGAAGATAACAATTAAATATTAAACAAATTTGTAGGCATCTAAGGCCGGAGGATTGATATTTTTTCTAAGACATTAGTTATTTTCATTAATTTTCACTTTCGATATAGGACCCTTGTAGGATGCATGTAGCTTTTACTGGTCCTCCGGCGCTAGATGCCTATGAATAATTAGAATCCAAGGAAAGGAGGATTAAACATGCTTAAGGAGAAGAAGACTTATGAACTGTTTTTCTGCGATCCTGATGGAGCACGTAGAAAGATAGATGTTATTCCTGATTATTGTAAAGCCGTTGTTACTGCAAGAGGATATTCTACCAGTTTCAAGAGTGATGTGATTATTCACGAAGTATCGGGGAATAAGATGACAGGTAGAATGATGCTCTACTCATATGCTTCAGGGCAGTGGTGGAGACCTCTAAATAGCTAAAAAAAATGGAATGCTTTGCGATAGCATTCCGGTGTCTTTAAACGAATTCTGAATGAGCCTCTTTTAGAGGCAACTTCATTATAACAGATATTGAAGAAAAAAGGAGCGATTTTGAATGAAAAAAATAAATAAGAATAGGGCAGTATGCCTTATTGCTGATGTATGCATATTAATTATTCTATATTCCATGGTAACAACAGGTAACAATTGGAACTCAACAGAAGTGAAAGTCTTCTGCTGCAGTTCATTGTTTATGAATATGCTGTTCGTACAGTATTTCCTTATTGTAGGAGGCAGATAACATGGATCTAGAGTTACAGAAAGAGATGTTTGCTGATCATGTCGCAACTCTCAAGGATTATGGTGATATCAAGGTACTTGACTTCCAGAAGCCAGGAAGCAACTACTACAGAATTAGATTCATGTTTGAGGAAGATCATGACAGAGTGCACATCTCTGGTGATCTCGGTGAACTGATTGCCTATAATTATGCCGGATTGAATTTTAGAAACTTCATAGATTACTGCCGTCGAGAATGTATCTTTTTCAAGCTCAGGGTAAAATGCAGCAGTAATCCTCTTTATACATATGATAGAGAACTTGCCGAAAAACAGCTTCTTCAGAAAACAAAGGATAACTATACGCTCGATAGAATCGCTGATTACTTCGATGTATGTGAACCTGAAGATGCAGTTAAACCTTTTATAGAAAATGTTTTGGATGGTTTCAGTGATACAGAAGGCATCTGTGAGATAGGAGAAAGAAAGCTTTTGAATATAGATTATTCCGCTTTTGACTCGATTGATGAAATCGGATTAGAAGAAGGTCCTGATGTTTTCGATGTCTATCTTTTGGCTTTCAAATTAGCATATAAACAGCTACAGGAGAAGGGAGTGGAGAAGTAATGGATAATACAGCACATGCTCCAATGGAGATGATGCATAAGAAGGTGGTAAGAGATATCACTAAAGCAATTGATCATACCTATTATGGCGCATCAATAGAAGATGTCTCTTACTCTGAAACAATTAAAGACGGCACAGACATTGTTTCTACAATCAGCATTGAAGGTGCTAATGGCTCGCATTTCGTAGCTCAGGAGACTAATATGCCTGAATATGAGATGCTAGACTGGATCATGCATCAGTTTTTAAGATTTCTAAGGGAGGAGTCACTATGATGGCAGAAATTGATACAGCAATATTGATAGGCAGCATCAGTGATATAAGCGAGCTTGAATACTTGAAGGATATCATTGATGCAAGAATAGCATATCTTTATAAGTGTAGTGGTGGTGTTGTTAAATTATTGGATATGGAACCGGAGGAATAGACCATGAATGCATTTAGATTATTAATATTAATTTTCTTTGCTCTCACTATCAGTGCTGACATTGTTGGCATAGTAGCAAGTTTCAATGCAGTCAGAAGATATCAAAAATCATTAGATATTCTTCATGAATGCGAGGATATCCTGTCTATTTTGGAAAGATATAGAAGACAGGGGTGATGCGCTCTGACTGCTGAACAGATGGAAGCGGTCTTGAATGATTTTCTGAATGAATTGAAGTATGAAGAAAAGGCTCCCAATACTGTGAAGCAGTATAGAAGAGCCTGTACTAATTTCTTGTCCTCAATAGAGGATAAGAACAAGGAAGTTAAAAAGGATGATGTGATGGCTTATAAGAGCAAGATGCTTGATGAATATAAGCCATCCACTATTAATGTTTCTATCATCTGCATAAACAAGTTCCTACGCTTCTGTGAGACGGAATCACTAGAAAGGGGACAACGCTCAAGGATGGAAGTAAAAACCATCAGAGAACAGCGTGTATCCTCTTTGGAGGATGTTCTAGAACCAGGAGAACTGAAAAGACTCCTAAAGTATTCAAGGAGACTTGGATACGATGACATATATCTTATTATCAAGATTTTTGCATATACAGGAATAAGATGTCAGGAGTTGAAGGATTTCACTGCAGAAAATATGAAGCATACTATCATTCGAACCAATTCGAAAGGGAAGGTTCGAGAGATCATACTGAGGGATGACCTCAAGAAAGAGATTAATCAGTATGTTAAGAGACACAGGATTATTGATGGATACATATTTAGAAATGGCAATAGTAATGAATTGATTCCTTATCAGACTATATACAGAAAGCTTCAGAAGGTTGCTGGAGCTGCAAAGGTCAATAAGAGGAAGGTTCATCCTCATTCCTTCAGACATCTGTTTGGCATAGTGTTCATGCAGCAGGGCGGTAATATAGACGAGCTTGCTGATATCTATGGACACTCATCATTGGAAACTACACGTATTTATCTGCGCACTACTGCGAAGATGAAAAAGGAGAAAATGAGCAGACTGAAGTACTAAAAATACTGCTCAAAACGTTTTAAAATACTCCAAAAACACTCCAAAAGTATTGTTTCAAAAATATCGTAAAAAACATTGATATACACTATATATTTTTAAGAAATTGGAGTGAGAGATAACATAGGGTTATCTTACACGCATTTTATACGTTATGAAGGTCCGACAGAAGCCCTCATAACTACATACTAGATTATCTACATTCTAGATTAAAAGCGCATTCTAGATTATCTACAGTTCTAGTCAATTCTGTCAGATTCTGAATGAAAGGAAAAGGCTGTTATGGGTTGGATTGGAATAAACAGGGATATCATCAACTCCAGCATATACAAAGATCATGGAGCAATGAGAGTCCTGCTTCATCTATTACTCACTGTAAACTACTCAGCCGTTGAATGGCAATCGATTGTGATTGACAGAGGCGAGACAGTCACATCGCTTAAAAGACTTTCTGAAGAACTCGGAATGTCAAAAAATACTCTTCTTAAGTCATTATCAACCCTTGAATCTTCAGGGGAGATATCCAAAAGAACAACGAATAAATATACACTCATAAGAGTAGTCAACTACGACTACTGGACGCATATGTTCGTATCAGATTCGGAAAATAACAAAAATAGCGGTTCAAAAAATGAACCACAAGGCAATGACTGCGGTTCAAAAAATGAACCGTTGGTGTTCAAAAATTGCACCACTGCGGTTCAAAAAATGAACCGTTGCGGTTCAAAAATTGAACACAATATAACAAAATACAAGAATAATACAAAAAAACAAAAACACTCTCAGGATGCGGAGCATCCTTGTGAGAGTGAAATGTGTGATTTTCTGAAATCTAAAGGATTTAGCAAAGAGGTAGCAAAAGCAGCATTTCTTTCCTGTGATTCATTTGGCTTTGAGAAAATTGGTAACTGGAAAGCCTTCTGTCTGAAGGTTGCCAGAACCAAGAAAGCGGAAATCAGGCCATTGCCTACCAAGCCAAAGAAAGAGCCCGAACATGTGACTGCCGAAGAAATAGCGGAGCTAAGAAAGATGATGGAAAGTCTAGGAGGAGATTTGTGAGATCACTCATAAACAGTCAGGGTAAGAAAATGGACAGACCGGAAATGTTTGAAAAATTCATAGATGCATTATCATCTTCAGATTTATCAGGCAAGCTGAAAGTAATGCTACTCAAGAAGGGGATTGATATGATTCAATCTGCAGAGTGTCTGCAGTACCTTCAGAGACTTGATGATCTGGACATGATGTGCATTCTGAATGTCTCAGAAGAAAAAGAAAAGAGGTGCCAGCGCAGCATGATCAGTAATATTCGTTTTGAAAATCTAAGCGCAAATACAAATACTATTCTAATGCTTATCATTGACCGATGCGTACAGAAAAGAACTCCCAACTGCACATATTCGATGATTGCTTTGCAAAATAGAACTAAATATTCGCAAGGAAGGATTCATTCAAGTATAAAAATGCTTGAAGATCTTGGATACATCAGCATTTCAAGAGTTCCGATGGAAGCGAATCGTTATTATCTGGATGGCGAATCTGTTGGCATTTATTTAGATGAAATTAAAAAGAATTCGAGCAGCACACGCTTTTAATTAATTCAAAAAAATAACAATAGTCTCAAGCTAAGTGACTTTGTTCGATATTTTACATGCACATCTCATGCGTGCAGCTGCTTTGAATAAATATTATTTAGGAGGAAAACATGGAAAAGGAAACAGCAATGGAGTGCCTTGATAGAATAATCGACAGACTGAGTGATGATCAGTTTGGATTTCTTATCGGAGCAATTGGCTATTTAAAGGATTACATCAATTCTAAGGAATAAATACTACGGCATCATGGTCTTTTTAAGCTTATAACATTTAGAAAGAGTACTTTCTTTATACTTCAGAATGGCCCTCTCATGACTGTGGTGCCGTAGCGATTTCTATTACATGCAATTTGAAAATAAACCAAACAGTGCTTCATGATTTCATGACTTCGTGAGGACACACCACATATCTCTCTAATTTTGCTAAAACGAAATCATGTGCACTGGGAAGGTAGAAAGAAGGAATTGAAAATCAATTCGACAGAGTAAAGGAATTCTTTCTACTCTTCTAGAAAGGAGGAGCAATGAATTATCTGGTATTGATATTCATACTATTCATTGCGATATATGCATCATTATGAGCATGAAAAATTACACAAAATTGAAATATGATGGTTATGAAAAATATCTAAAGCTAGAACGAAGATTATATGACGGGTGGCATTGGATATTTAGATTTGACAACGGATATAGTGTCAGCGTTATTAAGCACGGCTTTTCGTATGGTGGCAGAATGGATCTATTTGAAGCGATACAATACAATACATATCGTTTCGAAGAAGGAAAGGTATTCGGTAGCTTAAGCAATGACGATGTGCTTGAACTTCTAAAAACTACCAAAGAATTAAAATAAGAAAGTGGGGAATAATTGTGAGCAATCATTTAAGAACATGCAGATATAATGATGAAAACTATCTTTTTCATTGTTTTGAATATCGGTCAAGCATAGTTCCGCCATCAATTGCAGTTGGTGGACATCCAGGAGGACAGGTAAGTAGACTATTCGCTCTAATCGAAGATGAAAAAGGCAATATCTTCAGAGTAGATCCTACAGCAATTGTTTTTACTGATAATGAATTTAGAAATTATTTTTTTCCGGAGCCAAAGAAATGAAACAGGAACAGATATGGAAGTTCTGGAAAAACGGCAGAAGAGAAGGAACTTTTTTTGAAGTTTCCAACACAGGCCATGTCTTAAAGCATTATAAAAATGGAACGACTAATATGTGCAGCCCATTCTTAAGAAAGCCACAGATAAGAATGGGCCATTCTCCAATACTTTATGTAAAAGTCGATAACAAAGATATGAATCTAGCTAGAATCGTATATGAGGTATGGCATGGGCCAATCTATAAAGACTGCAGAATCATCCATAAGGACGGCAACTACAAGAATAATCATCAGGCAAATCTTCTGATGGTAACAAATGAAGAAGCAGGAAGGATAGGCGCTTTAAGGCAGAGAAAAGGCAAGCCTATCTATAATGCTGAAACAGGTGATATATACAGAAGTTCAAGAGATGCTGCACTTAAAACATATATATCACGTATGACGGCGCTTGAATATGCGAATGGCAAAGTGTTCAGTCCGTTAGTTCCAATGATGTTCGAAGAGGATATGAGAAAAGTAGCTGCTGCATATAAAAGAGTCAGAAATAGAGGAAGTTTCAACAAAAAGAACAAATTCGAAGTAATTGCGAATGCTCTTACTCCTGAACAGTATGAAAGGCTAATGGAAAATATCGAATTACTGTGTTGGGATGAAAAAGCAAAGGCGTACTACTAAGGAGGCCGCTTAAGAATGAAGTATATAATTGACAATATCAACAGAATGGCTGGAAAGTATACTCCTCACCAGGTATTTGCTGACTGGGTGGAGATGTCAGCATTATCAATTGCACAGAGTATCGAACCAGTTGAAGAACGTGAAGAAGCTTTCTTCAGTATCGCAAGAAAATACAGTGAAGATGATTTCTTTACACTTGGATGCATGCTAGGACGTCTTTCGTTTCTTCTGGAGAACGGCCTAGATGATTATCTAGGGAAGATCTACATGGAATTAAGCACCGGAAACAGTCATACAGGTCAGTTCTTCACTCCATTTCATGTATGTGAGATGATGGCAGGCGTTGCGTTAGCTGACTATGATGGAGGAACTGAATATCTTAATGAGCCTTCTTCTGGTGGTGGAGCAAACATACTTGCATATGCAAAGGTAATGAAAGAAAAAGGATATAACTATCAGCAGCTGCTAGAAGTGAAGGCACAGGACCTGGATTATAAATGCGTCTACATGACATATGTGCAGCTTTCACTAGCTGGAATTAATGCAGAAGTCATTCAAGGCAACAGTCTTGAAGATAAGTATAATGTAGTGCTGCATACTCCGATGTATGTAATGAGAGGTGGTTTTAGTGTTAAAGGACGAAATAATCAATAGAGTATTAAACTCTATGAAAATGCTGGATGGAGAGGAACTGACAATGCTGCGAGGTGTATTGCTTGTAGCACTTGATGGTGTCGAAGTGATCAGAACAAAGAATCAAATTTCAACAGAAGTATTAGATGACAATGAGCTTATTCAGAGATTTCTTATCCAGAAGAAAATTGACGGGTTATCAAAAAGAACCATCGACTATTACAGAGTAACGCTAGAAAAATGGCTTCATTTCTACATCAAAAAAAGCGTCCTTGATTGGACTAGAGATGATGTAAGAATGCACTTTGCAAGAAGAATGATTGATTATCCTGATGTTTCTAAAGTGACTATAAATAATGACAGGAGAAACTTCTCGTCTTTCTTTACGTGGCTAATGGACGAAGGATATCTAAGAAACGGCAATCCAATGAAAGCCATGAAGAAAATAAAAGTAGATAAGGTGATTAAGGAGCCAATTCCTGATGATCAGATTGAAGTGATGCGCGACAAGCTTGCAGAAAAGAAGAGCGCCAATAAAACAGGCACAAGATTGTGGCTGAAAGCAGTGAGAGACCAGGCGATTTTTGAATTGCTGCTTACAACAGGGTGCAGAATCGGAGAATTGACTACTGCAAAAATAAAGGATTTAGATTTAGAACGTAAAGAAATTAAGGTATTTGGTAAAGGTGCAAAAGAAAGAGTGTGCTATCTAAATACTTTAAGTGTACTCAGGATGCAGCAGTGGCTTGAAGCTAGAAAAGACATAGAGAATGAATATATATTCGTTTCTTGTGATAGTGCTAATGGAAAAAAAGGAAACCATGCAAGACTGCAAATAAGCGGCGTAGAAATAAATATCAGAAAACTCGGAAGAGAATGTGGCTTCGAAAATATACATCCTCATAGGTTCAGAAGAACTGCAGCAACTACTGCCTTGAGAAAAGGTATGCCAATTGAACAGGTGCAGTTGATGTTAGGCCACGAGCAGATTGATACTACTATGATTTATGCAAAAACTGACACTAAGAGTGTTAAATACTCACATGATAAATATATGTAATGGGATGGTGATTATATGAGTTACAGCATTGGCATTTATGTAAAGGTTGAAGGATGCAATAAATATGCAGAGATTGCATACCCTGATTATTCTTCTCCTACTTACAATCTAGGAAAGCTGTTTAGAGCCTGTATGGATTGGAATTTTAAAAGTAGTGAATATTATAGATGTGATTATGTAATGGAACGTATAGATAAAGGAATTAAAGAAATAGCATATAATTCTGATGAATATACAGAGTTGCTGCCCAGCAATGGCTGGGGAACAATGTCTAGTGCTCTTAATACGTTGGATTCCATCAGAGAATGTATTCTAGAACAGGCTGAAGATATTCCATTTGAATGTATGTATATGAAATGGGAGTGATTGTGAATGCTTAATATTGAAGATTTCAAAGAAGAGATGCAGAAAAGGAATGGTGGCGCATTCGGAGTCGAAAGTGCTACACACAAAGTATTGGACTGTGTTGGCTATGATTGTGAAAAGTGCTTATTTCATGGAGATTGCGGAAAAAAACGATGGGATTGGCTGTTATCGGAAAAGAAAGATGTAATGGTGTTGACTAAATTAGAATATGACATTTTAAAATTTGCTTTTAAAAATGGCTATTGTTACATCACTAGAACAGAATCTGGACATGTAGAAGTACATAAAGAAAAACCACTCATGAGAAGCAATGAAATATTTGGGCACCATTGGGGAAACCGCGGAAAAAGTATATATCTTTTTGATAATATATTTTGCTTTGTTAAATGGGTAGGCAGTGAAAAAAGCAAACCTATGTTAATCAAAGAGATTCTCGACGAATGTGAGGTAATTAAAAATGAAAACGATTGAAGTAGATGAAGAGAAATTGAGACGTTTTGTTAATGCGTCTTTATTTACTTGCATGGATTTGAATTATCACCTTTTTAAGTATAAGAGTTGTATCATTAGGTGTCAGGACTGTCCTTTGACTACTGTTGAAAGCACTATAGAATGGCTAAAGGAGACTAATAACAGTGGAAGTAAATGAAAAGAAATTGGATGCAGTATTAGGAGTCTCTCTGTTCAAATTATGCTGTTCCAACTTGGCTGAAAATTATTATGGAGTTCCATGTGATCACGGAAATATGGAAGCAGAATATCCTGGTTATGGAACGTTTCAATTCAAGACTTGTCAGTTCTGTAATTTCAAAAATATAGAATCTATAAAAGAATGGCTCAGAAAGGAAGATTAACATTGGTCCAAGAAAAAATAAAAGAAATTACATACTCAAGTGAGTTTGTGAACGAATTAGAAAGCAAGATAGAATATTTAAAAGAAGAAAATGCATTAATCAAACGTAGATATACTGTTTTAGAATGTCAAAATCATTATCTTGAGTTATATAAGGAAGCGTTAAACCTAGCAATCACAAACGCTATTATTGTTGGTGGCTATGATTTTTGGGAAAGAGCTGCAATAGGATATGGCGTGCAAGAATTTTATAACAAGTGCATTCAAAGAAACGCACCAAATCTTAATAAAGGTATTGTGGAATTCTATCTTTTGCTAATAGCAAACGCAAAAGCACAAAAGAGTGAGGTAAAAGAAAATGTTAAATGCAGAAAGATTTAAGAAAGAAATATTAGAAAAATCAAATGTTGTTTTTGATTTTTCAATAAGCAAAGATAGGCACACAATTGAGAAATGTCTTGGTGTCTGTAATAATTGTATCTTTTGCAATATAGGAGAGCATTGCTCGAATGTTAAAGTAAAATGGCTCCTTTCAGAGTACAAAGAGCCTATCAAATTAACTAGATTTGAGCATGATGTTTTAAAACATCTTCTTGAAAAGACACAATATAGATTTATTGTACGTGAAAAAAGCGACAATATTTACATTTACAAAAGAAAGCCCAAGAAAGGATTAGGTGCTTGGGATATTAGCACAGGGATGCAAAACCTTAATATATTTGTTAATTTATTCCCATTTATCAAATGGGAAGACTCAGAACCTACATCAATTCAAGATGTTTTAGATAAATGTGAGGTGGTTGAGAGTGATTTATAAAGAAATATTAGATATGGTATCAGATTCAGCATATAACAAATTCATTCACGGCCTTGATTATGACGGATTGAAAAGTACGATTGTCGAATGTGCAACTAAGATTTACATTGCACAGATGCAGCTTGAAAAAGAGAAGCTGCAAGAAGAATATGATGATCTTTATGAAGGGCATGACAAACTTTCTTATGAATGGGCAAAGTTAAAGAAAGAAAATAGAGAGCTTAACAAAAAATACAATGAACTTCTTGGAGATTTTAACAGAATTAACAGCGAACCTCTTCTAAGAAAAATGACTATTGCTGAACTGAAGGAAAGGGGATTTTTAAGAAATGAGAGTAAATGAAGTGTTGACAAGAGTTGATGAAGATGAACTCTTTGACATTAGATGTAAAAGTTGGAATTTTTGTATACAAGGAACAAAATGGGAAATCACTCATAGTGACACATTCATGGATAACCATTTTGGAGATATGTTAGTAACTCATATTGAAGTAAATGATTCGCCAAGAGGACACGCAATCATGCTATTGGTTGATTAAGAAGGAGTTTATAAGATGATATTTGTGTTCATTACGTTCATGATCATTCTTTGGATGATTATGATGTCTGGTTAAAGGAGATTGGATATGATGATTTGGATTATAATAATAGCAGCAGTGCTTATTTGGATCTTGATGACTGCATAATTCTCGGAGGTGTATGAATGACTACAGAAGAAACTAAACAGTATTTGAAAAACTACAAGAACATGATGCATAGAATAGAATATATTGATAACAAGCTAATCAATGTTAAATCAATACCTTATGATGATTCTTCAGTAGGATCATACGCAGAGCCAAAAACAAATAACGATTACATCATGATGAAGGATAAGTATCTTAAAGAAATGAGCAGTATAAGAGCATCAGTTGAATGCATAGAAGATATGACTCTAAGAGATGTGTTGTTCTATCGATACATAGAATGCTTAGAGATATATGACATTGCTGATATCATGGATTGTTCTAATACATCTGTATTTGCTTATCTGCGTGATGCGATTAAAGAACTTTCAATTATTCTTGATTAATTCTTATTAAACTGTATTAATCTGCATTAATCAGAAGCGCACAGCACTTAAAAAGGTGCTAGTATGGTATTAGACAGAAATATATATAAGAGGGCCGGACTTAATAGTTTGGTCCTTTTTCACATTAAGAATCATTAAGGAGGTGTATTAGTTGTATGACAGAAAAACAGAGACTGTTTGCAGATGAGTATCTGAAAGATTTAAATGGTACGCGTGCCTATAAAACGATATACACTACTATCAAGAATGATAATGTTGCAGCAGTAAGAGCAAATACACTTCTTAAGCAGAAAGATATTTCTGATTATATAAGCAAAAGACTTGAAGAAATTCATAATGAGAACACGGCTGACATCCAGGAAGTGATGGAGTATCTTACATCAGTTCTTAGAGGAGAATCAGCCTCAGCGGTATTGATGATGAGTGGCAATGGTATGCAGAAGGTCACTGAGAAGCCTCCGGATGAGAAGGAAAGGCTTAAAGCTGCAGAGCTTCTTGGAAAGAGATTCGGTATGTTCAAAGATAATGTCGATATTACTTCTAATGGCAAGACAGTAATCGTAGATGATATAGATGAATAGGGTTAGTTTGAAATCCACCATCGGTCCAGCTTTCTACGAAGTTCATAAGCATGTAAAAAACAATGACTACACGCATTATTGGCTCAAAGGTGGACGTGGCTCTCTGAAATCTTCTTTTATCGGTGTTGAGATACCTCTAGGCATCATGAGAGATGCACAGCGAGGTGTTATGAGTAATGCAGTCATTATGAGACGAGTAAAAGATACGCTTAGAGATTCAGTGTATGAACAGATCAAGTGGGGCATCTATAAGTTAGGTGCTCAAAATGATTGGTTAATACCCGAGTCCAAATTGAAAATGACTTATATGCCAACAGGTCAGCAGATAATATTCAAGGGTGCCGATGAACCTAAAAAAATGAAGTCAACAAAGGTTCATATCGGCTATGTTAAATACGTGTGGTATGAAGAATGTGATGAATTCGAAACATACGATAAGATAACCAATATTAATCAGTCGCTTCTGCGTGGTGGACATGAGTATTGTGTCTTTTATTCTTTCAACCCTCCTGAATCACAAAGAAATTGGTGCAACAGGCAAGTTTTAGTAAAAAGAGATGATACATATGTCTCTCATACAACTTACTTACAGGCACCTCCTGAGTGGCTTGGGGAGCAGTTTCTAATTGAAGCAGAACATACTAAGAAAACAAATATCGAAAAATACAATCATGACTACTTAGGTGAAGTAACTGGAACAGGTAGCGAGGTTTTCACAAACCTTGATATTAGAGAAATCACAAAAGAAGAAATTGATGTATTCGATAGATTGAAATTCGGACTAGACTTTGGCTATGCTGGTGACCCTTTGGCCTTTATCAAAGCTAACTATGATAAGACGCGCAGACGTCTTTTTATTTTTGATGAAGTATATGGCACTAGGCTGTCAAATGCTGATGCCGTCAAACTTATCAAAGAGATTAACCCGCTTAACAATCAGGTCACTGCCGATTCAGCTGAACCAAGAACTATAAACGAGTTCAAACTGTTAGGATTAAGAATAACAGGCGCCAAGAAAGGCCCTGACAGTGTAAAAAACGGCATTAAGTTCCTGCAGGACTTAGAATCAATCATCATAGATCCTGTTAGATGTCCTAATGCTTACAGGGAATTTAATGAATATGAGATTGAAAAAGATAAGGACGGCAACCTTAGAGGTGACTTCCCTGATAAGAATAACCACGCTATTGATGCTACTAGATATGCTATGGAACACGAAATACTTCAGAGCAAGTGGACTTTATAAAGGAGACAAGTACATGGAATTTAGTATTAATGGAATCAACTGGACAATGGAATACGCTGACAGTGACAAGGACTTTTTAAATGATGGCGATAACACTATATTAGGCCTTACAAAGTTTCTAGAACAAACAATCTATATTCGAAAAGGGATGTCTAAGGAGTTAACAAGACGAACAGTGATACATGAGTTATGTCACTGTTTTTTATTTTCTCTAGGCTTCTCAATGGATTGCTATACAGAAGAAACAATGTGCGATTTATTTGGAAATTATGCTGATCATATTGTTGGTTTAGCTGATGACTTTGAAAAAGAGGTGATTGAATGCTGACAGAAGAAGAAATCCTGAAGTTTATCAATGATGATAAGACATCAAAAAAGAAACGACTCGCAAGAGTCGGAGAACGCTATTATGAGTCTGAACACGATATCTTAGATTATAGGATGTTCTACTACAATCAGGATGGTGTTTTAGTTGAAGATACAACTAGAGCCAATGTTAAGAAGTGTCACGGCTTCTTTGGTGAATTGGTGGACCAGGAAGTACAGTATATCTTGAGCGGAAAAGACGGATTAGTTCACTCAGATGACACTAAACTGCAGAAAGAATTAAATAAGTATTTCAATAGAAAATTCAAAAATGCTCTTAGTGAAGTGATTACTGGCGCTATCACGAAAGGCTTTGAATATATGTATGCCTACGTAAACAAGAAAGGCAGATTAACATTCGAGCGTGCTGATTCTCTAGGAGTTATTGAAGTCAGAGAAAGAGAGACTGATGATGGATGCGCATATGTCATTTATTGGTACATTGATAAACTGACCAAAGATAACAAAGCAATTAAACGTATTCAGGTATGGGATGAAAATCAGACATATTACTATGTTCAGGAAGAAAACGGAAGACTTCTTTTAGATGATTCAGAACGAATCAATCCAAGACCACATGTAATCTATACAAAAGATGGGGACGATACTATTTATTATGAAAATTTTGGCTATATTCCATTTTTTAGATTAGATAATAACAAGAAGCAGCATTCAGGAGTCAAGACTATTAAGTCGTTGATTGATGATTATGACATGATGGCTTGTGGATTGTCTAACAACTTAGCCGACTTTGACCATCCAACATATGTAGTGAAGGGCTTTGAAGGAAATGACTTTGAAGAATTACAAACCAATCTGAAAACAAAGAAAATGATAGGAACTCCGGAAGGCGGAGGACTTGAAGTTCATACCATCGAAGTGCCTTATCAGGCAAGAATTGCGAACATGGATAAGGATGAAGAAAATATCTATCGCTTTGGTATGGGCTTTAATTCTGCACAGGTGGGCGATGGCAATGTTACAAACGTAGTCATCAAATCAAGGTACGCTCTTCTAGATCTTAAGTGCAATAAACTGCAGGCAAGGATTGAGGAGTTCCTGGATAACATCCTTGAGGTTGTTCTAAAGGAAATCAATAAGAACAACAAGACTGATTATGATATCGATGATGTTTATTACAGTTTTGAAAAAGAAATCATAACAAATGAATCAGACAATGCACAGATTGAATTATTGAAGGCTCAGAAGAGACAGACTGAAATTAATACCATTCTTTCACTTGCTGAAGTAATCGATAACGAGACTATTGTTAAATTGATTTGTGAACAGTTGGATATTGATTATGAAGAAATCAAAGATAAACTCCCAAAGCCAAAAGAAGCGTATGAGCAAGTAGATGATGTGACCGATACGTTAAACAAGACGGTGCCAGATGAATAAGCGACAGCTAGAAGTTGAAAAAGCCAAACTGCGAGAAGAGAAGAAGCTTCTGAAGGAATTAAAAAAGATATATGAAGATGCAGCTAAAGAAGTAGAACAGAAAATAAGGATTTCAAACGGTAAGATTGATTTACTTCTTTCTGTCTATGATGAATTAGATGATAAGCAGAAATCATTGCTTCAATCTCAGATATATCAGAAGAAGTTTCAAGAAAATCTCAAAAAGCAGTTAGATGAACTGATTGGGAATTTAAACGCTGATTCTTATGACAGTATTACAAGATATCTAACAGATTCCTATTACACAGGATATATCGGAACTATGTACGATATTCAAGGCCAAGGCATACCGCTAATTACTCCTATCAATGAGAAGCAAGTCACAAGGGCTATGACATTAAATACTAAATTGAGTGTACCGCTGTATACTAGAATGGGTATTGATGTTGGAGTTCTCAAAAAACAGATTGCAAAGCATATCTCAAGAGGTATAGCCACATCTTCATCATATGCACATATTGCTAGAAACATAGATGGAGCGTCTAATATTGGTTTTAACAAAGCAATGAGGATTGCTAGAACAGAAGGACATAGAATCCAGGTTCTTAGTGCCAATGACGCACAGCATGCAGCAAAGGCTAAAGGCTGTGAAGTAGTCAAGCAGTGGGATGCTACACTTGACGGAAGAACTAGACCAATGCACAGGCTTCTTGATGGTAAACTTGCAGAAATAGACGAGCCTTTTGTGGTTGATGATATAGAAGTTATGTATCCTGGTGGCTTTGGGATTGCTTCACAGGATGTAAACTGCAGATGTGCACTCCTTCAACGTGCTAGATGGGCTTTAGATGCTGATGAACTCAAGACACTGAAAGAAAGAGCCGAATATTATGGGCTTGATAAAACAGAAGATTTTGAGGATTACAAAAGAAAATATTTAAAAATTTCCGAAATAGCAGAAAAGGGAACTTCACTAAATGTTAGAAGAATAGGAAGTAATAAAGTTGATTTAGATTACATTAAGTCCCAAAGTTTTAGAAAAAAATTTAACAAGTTAACTAATAACACAAAATTAAATGATACACTTAGAAATTATGCAACAGCAATGCTGTTACATAGAGATGGAACTGATGGAGAAGATTTATATATAGTTGATTTGGAAGGAAATTTGCTTCTGAGAAAAATATCTAATAAAAAAGAGTTATCGGTAAGTGTTTCTGAGAAAGAGGCAGAATTAATAAGAAAAAAGGAAGGGGTAATTGGAATGCACAATCATCCAACCAACGTTCTGCCTACAGGAAGTGATATAGCAGCTGCGGGTTACAGAAGATATGAATTTGGTATTGTTGTAACGCACGAAGGAAGAGTTTATAGATATTCAGCAGGAAATAAACCATTTTTGCCATCGCTGTTAGATGCAAGAATTGACAAGTATTGCTCAGTAGAATATAATTTAAGTACAGAAGAAGCATATAAAAAAGCATTAAATGAATTCAAAAAGGAGTATGGAATAACATGGGAAGAAATAGAATAAGATACTATCAGGATGTTGTAATCCATCACCCTGATTGGACTATAGAAGATTTTGAAGAAGAAGAAAAGAAACTCAAAGAAGAAAGTGATAAACTGACAGAATGGCCACCTATATATTAGGGATGAATCATTTATTATTCAGTTGCTAGTTGCTATTTAACCGACTTTATACAGTCGGTTTTTATTTTACCCTGAAAGGAGGCATTTGATGTCTGAAGGACTGCGACCACACAGGCACTGTTACTTTGAAGTAGAATCAAGAAGATACTTCGATAAAAATAGAGGCTGCGCAATCAGAAAAACGCACTATGAGTGCATGATATGCGGTCATGAGTTCTATGAAACAGTAGAACTTTCTCATGATCCACCGCAATACAAGAATAAAAACAATGTATTAAACAGAAATAGAAACAGAGGCTAGACGTAGGCTCTTTTTATTTTGCCCTGAACATGGCGTTTAAAAGGTTTATAAAATTCATCCAGCATGATGTTAAAACTGCGACCGCACTAGAAGACACTAGATTTAAAAACGTAGCGGAGAGAGGTATTACATGGATTTTCTTAAGGATATTCTAGGCACTGAGTTATTTGAACAGGTGGCTAATGCAGTAAATGCATATAACGGCAATGAAGCGAATAAGGATAAACAGATTAAGATTGCAAATCTAGCAAGTGGTAAATACGTTGATAAAGGCAAATATACGGCTCTTGAGGAATTATTAAATAAGAAAGATACCGATTTAACGGACGCTCAGAAACTTATTGAAGGTCTAAAAGAATCGGCTGGAAAAGGCGAAGATATGGCTGCTAAGATTGCAGAATTTGAGACAACTATCAGAAATCAGCAGGAAGAACTAAAAAAAGCAAAGACAGAGTCAGCATTAAAGATTGAACTTCTTTCAGCTGGTGCTAAGGCTGACGACATTGATTATTTACTTTTTAAATTAGGTAATGACAGTGATTTTAAGGCTGAACTTGACGAAAATGGCAAGTTAAAAGGCATTGATGAAAAAATGAAGAATTTAAAGACTATTTATCCTAATCAGTTCGAAGCCGAAACATCTAAGAAAATTGATGAAAATAACTTACCAGGTGGCAAAACCGACGATACTCCTGAACCAACCACTTTGACAGGAGCAATCAGAAACAGATACGAAAATAAAGAATAAAGAGAGGATTAATATATGCCAATTTTATTAAAAGACATGAAAGTTGGAATGCATGACAAAGTCGCTGAACAGGTAGTTGACACATTTATCAGACATTCCGAAGTATTAGAATTATTACCATTCGATAATGCAGTATCACCAAGTGGAGGCTCTACATTAACATATGGATATTTACAGACTAAATTACCTTCTAACACTGCATTCCGTGCTTTAAATACTGAATATACTTCTAGCGAAGCAAAATTAGAACAGAAAGCCGTTAACCTAAAGGTATTCGGTGGCGCTTTTGAAATTGATCGTGTTATCAAGGATGCAGAAGGCATGTACGATAACATGGCATACCAGATTGATGAAAAGGTTATCTCAGCAATTGGAACATTCCATAACGCTATGATTAACGGAGATTCAGCAACTAACTCTGAAACCTTTGACGGCTTAGACAAGTTCTTAGTTGGTCAGACAACAGAATTTAACACAGACGCTTACTATGACTTATCAACAATGGCTAAACTAGAAGAAAATGCCAGTGTATTCTATGAAGCATTAATCAAATTAATCAACAAAACAGGCGCAGATGCTTTATTTGTGAATGAAGATATGAAGTCTAAAATTCAGACTGTCGCTAGAGTATTAGGATATAAGACAGAAAGTGAAGAGGCTTTCGGTCGTGTTGTTACTACTATTGGAGAAAACAAAGTAAGATTAATTGATTTAGGCGACGTTGTAACTGCTTCAGGAGAAACAGCTGTTGAAACTCCTATCATCGGATTAAAGACTAGAAAAGTTGGTTCTGAAGCAAGTGTGACAGGATTAACAGATATCTATGCTGTTAAGTTTGATGTAAAGAAAGGATTCCACGGTGTTACTTTAACAGGATCTAGCGGAGTGAATACTTATTTACCTGATTTCAACACTCCAGGAGCAGTCAAGAAGGGTGAAGTTGAAATGGTTGCTTGTGTTGCCTTAAAGAATACAAAAGGCGCTGGAGTATTAAGAAACGTTAAAATCTTATAGGAGGTATGACTATGGATAAAAAGAAACATTATGAAGTGAAGACACCTATTGAAGATTACTGTGGCATCGGTGCTGCAGGTGTTCAGTTTGCTTATGGCAAGGCTGAAGTATATGACGAATGGGTGGCACAGTGGTTCGAAGAACATGGCTATACTGTAGAAGAAGTGAAAGAAGAAACTGAAGCAGTTTCAGAAGCGCCAAAAACAGAAGCCAAGCCAAAAGGCAATGCTAAAAAATAAGAAAAGAGGTGATTTTCTATGATCATGACAATTGAAGAGTTCAGGCTTTTGAATGATACAGATGACTCAGACGGAATCATCAAAATGAAATTAGAAGCCTTAGAGTTGATGATTAGAAAATACACTAATAATAATTTCCAAATGCGCAATTTTAGAACGACCGCCAATATTTTAGACGGTCGTTTTTCTTTTAATGGTCCTCAATTTTTTAAGGTTGGTGACACTGTACAGGTATCTAATTCATCTTTTAATGATGCTTTATATACTGTGACAGAAGCAAATGAGCATGACTTTGTGGTTGACAAGCCTGTCAATAATGAGGTTCGTGTCTTATGTACTAAAGTAGAATATCCTGCCGACATTAAAATGGGGGTTATCAACCTCATGAAATGGGATAAAGAGAACAGAAGCAAGGTTGGAGTGCAGTCAGAAACGATTTCTAGACACTCTGTGACCTATTTCAATATGGATGGGGATAATTCCTCTCTTGGCTATCCAAAGTCTCTCACAGGTTTTCTAAAGCCTTATATGAAAGCGAGATTCTAATATGATAGGTGGAAATATTACAGCAGTTCTTCAAAAATGCATCTATTCATTCAACGAGATTGGTGAACCTATTGAAGATTATACAGATTCAATCTCTTTGTTTGGCTTCTTAGACTTATCAAGTGGTGATAGTCATTACACGAATTTCAATGCTAAAGTACAGGAATCAACTCATATCTTCATCTGTGATTATAAGGATTTAAAAGGCTATAAGGCTGATAACTCAAGACTGATTGTAAATGGTGAAGTCTATGATGTAACTCTCATTGATGATCCAATGGGATTACATCAACACTTAGAAATCTATCTACAGTACAAAGGAGCACAAGATGAGCGTACAGTTTGAAGATAACTCAATGTTTATAATCGATGAAATTGAGAGCGCAGCTTTAAAATTTTTGGAAGAAGCAAGCGGAGAACTTGAGTCACAAGTTAAAAGAAATACTAGAGTTGATACTGGTCAGTTAAAAAACTCGTGGGAGCATGTAGTAGACGCTGACAATATGATTGGTATTGTTGGATCAGCAGAAGAGAATGCTATATGGGAAGAGTTCGGAACAGGTGAGTATGCTCTTAAAGGAAATGGTCGTAAAACCAAATGGAAGTATAAGCATCCTAAATACGGATGGGTTACCACTACAGGAAAAGCACCATCTAGAGCACTCGAGAAAGCCAAGAACTCCTCTAAGAAGAAGATTCAAGCAAGAGCCGAGGAAATCTTTGGAGATATTGGAAAATGACACCAGAAGGCTTGAAATTTATTTCAAAGACATTAAAACCACTTGTGAACTATCATTTTCTTTATTACAAGACTGATAAGGTTGAATATCCTTACTGGGTTGGCGAGTACTTGGAAAATGAATACAGTGCAGAGACCAATTACCAAGGAACCACTTTTATTCTCACAGGTGTAACAAGAGGCAGTTATTTAGAACTAGAAAAGCAAAAGGAAATTATTAAAAAGGCTCTCAAAGATAAGAGAGCCATCTTACCGAGCGGAACGGGCATAGCCGTACATTATGACTATTCAATGCCGATTCGTGTAGACGATATAGAATTGCAGAAAATACAGATTAATTTAACTATTCAGGAATGGGAGGTATAAATACATGGCAGATGAAATCATTCCTTCAAGTGGTATTACAGCAAAAACACCTGAAAATATTATGCTAGGTGCTGGAACTATTCACAAAGGCTTGAAATACGAAGGCAATAAATGGAACTTTGTAGAATCATTATTTTGCGCCACTTCAGGTGGTGGATCAGTAACAATTACACCAGAATTATTAGACTTAGACATTGACGGTGCGACTGTTAAATTTGTTGGTGGTACCCTAAAAGTTGGAGAAACTGCGAAAATGAAGTTTAAAATGGCAGAAATTACTCCTGATTTTATTAAGAAATCTATTTTTGCTAAAGAAGCAGCAAACGCTGGAAAGACAGGATATACAGAATTAGTATCTAAACCGCAGATTGAAACAGGCGATTATTATGAAAATCTAGCGTATGTCGGAAAGAAGATTGATGGAACTCCAATCATTGTTATTTTTGATAAAGCTTTATGCACATCAGGACTTTCTATTGAAGGCGAAAATAAAAAGATGGTAGTACCTGAAGCAGAATTTGAATGTTATGCGGAATTAGAGCAATCTGATAAGAATGTACTACCTTATCACATTTATTACCCTAATGCGGTAGCTGCATAACCATTATTAAGAATTGAAAGGAGTTATTTATGGAATATAAATTAAGAAAATTAAAAGCAACAGATGCATTTCTAATCATTAAACTAATTAATAAGTTTGGCATTATGGAATTCAAAAAATGCTTTAATGCAAACGAGATTGCTAAACTAGCAGAGAATAAGGAAGGACTATCAAAAGAGGAACTAACTGAAAAAGTTGGTTTCAATATCATTCTTTCTTGTGTCTCTGTCATTTTTGAAAACATTGGCAAGTGTGAAAATGAGGTTTTTGAATTCTTATCAGCTGTAAGCAATCTAAATAGAAAGCAGGTTGAATGCTTATCACTTGCAGAACTTGCACAGATGATTATTGAAATCTTTCAAAAAGATGAATTCAAAGATTTTTACAAGGTTGTTTCTGGATTGCTGAAATAGGAGAAGTCGGCTTCATGGATTTGGTTTATAAGAGGTATTCCAACCCCATGGAACTGATTGATAACATGATCTCTTTTTCTAATTTTTCAGAGTTCATTTCTGAACTTGCTGACAATGTGTCAGACGAAAAGTTATACGACATTTGGAAATCAAAAGTTTATGACAAGTCATTTGCTGACTTTAAAAATGAAATGATGGCTAAGTGGAAGAAAAACACAGGAATTGAAACATCTGAAACAATGACAGATGAAGAGATGGAAACAACTATAAATGACTCCTATGAAATTCTTAACAATTTTAATCCTAATCTTTAAGAAAAAAGAGAGGGGGAAATAAATGTTAGAATTATTTAAACTCTTTGGTATTATCGGACTGAAAGGCGTTGATAAGACAAAGAAAGATTTAAAAGACACAACTAACACAGCAAAAGATGAATCCAGCAAACTAGAAAAACACGTTAGCAAAATAGGGGAACTCGCTCCTAAAATTGGAAAGCTAGCGGTCAAAGGAGTTGCTGCAGCGGGTGCTGCAATAGGTACTATTACTAAGTTCGCTGTATCTTCTTATTCGGAGTATGAGCAGTTAGCTGGTGGTGTCGAAACCTTATTTGGCGCTCAGGGCATGAGCCTAAAGAAGTACGCTAAATCAATCGGCGAGACTGTCGGACAAGCGAAAGGAAAATATGATCAGTTAATACAGGCACAGACAGAAGTCATGAATAATGCGAAAGTTGCATATAAGACAGCTGGAATGAGTGCGAACAATTATATGAACACTATTACTTCTTTTGCTGCTGCATTGAAGCAATCAACTGCCAATGAGACAGAAGCAGCTAAAGTTGCTAATATGGCTGTTATTGATATGGCTGATAATGCGAATAAGATGGGCACCAATATGGAAGATATCCAAAACGCTTATCAGGGGTTCTCAAAGCAGAACTACACAATGTTGGATTAACAAAATAGTTCAACTAAAACCTCGTGAAAACGGTGGAACTCTTAGAAAAGACAATACCGTGCCAAGACTAGAAATAGTAAGGTGTAACGACTATCGAAAGCACATAATAAATGTTATGAAAGTGAGTAGAGTACAATCAAGTGATTGGAAGTGCGAGGGAACGATTATATCGTTCAAGAGATAGTCTACTCTTTATAGTGATATAAAGCAGTTCATAAGAGAACGATGTAAGATTAACGACCTTACATGAATACAAAGGAATTTAAAATTGGGATACGGTGGTACTAAGTCAGAAATGGAGCGACTTTTACAAGACGCTGAAAAACTGACAGGTATACATTATGATATTAATAATTTAAGTGATGTATACAAAGCAATTAACGCTATTCAAGGCAAACTCGGAATAACTGGTACTACTGGCGAAGAAGCGATGAAAACCATCGACGGTGCTATGAAGATGACAAAAGCGTCATGGGATAACCTTTTAACAGGTTTAGCAGACCCTAAACAGGCAGTCGGACCGCTTATCAGTGAGTTCACTATCAGCTTAGGAACTCTCGCTAAAAACGTGACTCCAAAAATCAAGGAAGTATTTAATGCACTACCTAATGCACTAATACAGATAACTCCACAGTTGATGAATACGATCATTGATTTAGCACCATCGTTAATCCTTGCAGCCATTAATTTAGTGGCTGGGCTAATCGGTGCGCTTCCAGGAATATTAGAACCGATTTTTTCAGAATTAACAGATATATTTAATAAGATTCCTCAATTCTTGAAAGGAAATGCGAATATAGTAGATGGTTTCCTAAAATCTATTGACAGCGGGAAGCCTTCAATAGCTGCAAAAGGAATAGAGATGATAACGGCGCTTATTAACGCTATTATAAATAGTCTTCCTATTATTATTCAGATAGGTGCGAAAATAATTGACAGTTTAGGAAGTTCTATATCTTCAAATATGCCTTCGTTCTTGTCGAGATTTCTTGATATTCTAATTCAGTTATCACAGGCGATATTAACTAATCTTCCTATTCTAGTAGGTGTCGGAATGAAATTAATCTTTTCTTTAGTTCAAGGATTAATGAGTTCACTCCCTACATTGATATCTAAAGTGCCTACTATCATAGCGAACCTAGCAGATGCATTCTCTAACAGTGCTCAGACTATTTTTGTATGGGGAATTAAGATTATTGCGGAAATCATTAAAGGATTAGTAATGGCAATTCCTTCATTAATCGCGAATATCCCTAAAATTATCTATGCCATTTTTGCAGTTTGGAACGCAATCAATTGGTGGAATTTAGGGAAAGGCCTTATTAGTGGAATCGCTAAAGGTATCAGTGGTATGGGTGGCTCGCTTGTCAACACGGCAAAGAACCTATTTAACAGTCTAAAAAGCCACGTATCAAGCATTTTCAACAACATCAAGAATGTAATTCAAAGTCCTATGTTTGATGCTAAGACAAAAGTGTTATGGATTGTAAAAGAATTACAAAATGGCGTAAAAGTTGCTTTTAACTTCATTAAGTCGCATGCCTCAAGTGTCTGGAATGGTATCAAGAGCGCTATCATGTCACCAATGAGCACTGCTGCTAATTTTGTGAAAGCCATCATAAGCAAAATTAAAGGATTCTTTAATTTTAAAATCTCATGGCCTCATATTCCGTTACCTCATTTTAATATCAAACCTAACGGCTGGAACGTTGGGGATTTATTAAAGGGGAAAATCCCATCACTAGGCATTAAATGGTACGCTCAAGCGATGGACAATCCAATGATCTTGGACGCTCCAACTATTTTTGGAATGTCTAATGGTCAGATGCTTGGCGCTGGAGAAGCAGGCGCTGAAGTTGTGGCTGGTAGAGATACACTGATGAAGATGATTAATCAGGCATCTAATAACAGGGCTGATGAAATCCTAGACGCATTGCATAGAATCATTGCCTTATTAAGTGATGAAGATAGAATGCACGATATTATTGTAAAAGCGCTAAATGACGGTTCTTTCGTTGTTATGTTAGATGGTCGAGAAGTAGGAAGGATTGTGAGAAAATATGCTGGATAAAATTAAACATACAAATTCAAACAATGAAACACTAGACTTCACCTCTCTCGGTATCTTTGCAAATTATAGTGATTTACGTGATTTTGAGTGGAGCGTTAAAACGAATAACAATAGGATTACAGGATTTTATAAAGGGGTTGTAACTAAGACAATCCCCTTTGTTTTCCTTGTTGATCAGCAGAAAGCCAATGAGATTAAAAACCAATTTTATGAGCATTTTGAAATAGACATACTAAAAAAAGAAAAAGGATATTTTGAAATCAATGGTTATAAATATTATTGCTATGCAATCAAGTCCACTAAAAGCAAATATCTAATTGATAAGAGACTCTTATATTTAAGTGTTGAAATCACTACAGACGACTCTTATTGGATTAAAGAGACAACCTACACCGCTGACTTCACTTCCAGCAGTTTGAGAACAGTCACAAAATATCCTTTCACGTATCCTTTTACGTATTCAGTCCCAAAAACAGTAAATGTTGTAAATGAATCATTTACTGATACAGACATGATCATGCGAATATATGGAAGATGTACGAATCCTATTGTCAATATCAGTGATAACACTTATCAGTTATACGTGACTTTAAATGCTGAAGAATATGCAGAGATTGACACATTCAAGAAAACCATCACAAAGTATTCTTCTAACGGTATGCAGTCTAACATATTCAATTCTAGAAATAAGTCATATGATACTTTTAAAAAGATTCCACAGGGTTCATTTGATATAACTACGGTCGGAGTTGAGAAGGTTGATATAGTCTTGATCGAGCGAAGAGGTGAACCTAAATGGGATTAGAATATATCTATACAGATGCTAACTATAACGAATTAGGATACCTCAGTCATTTCGATGCAGACATTGAAATAGGAAAGTATGATGTATCTAAGAATGATTTTGAATTGACTTTATCCTTAGAAGATAGAGACCCTTTATTTACGATTGGGTCTCTTTTTTACAAGGAAGATACGGAAATAGGTGGAGTAATCCAGAGATTGAAGATTAATACGTCAGATAACACTATCACTTTGATAGGTCCTACATTTCGAGGACTACTAGAAAAGGAATATGTACAACCACCAGCAGGAAGTGCATATTTAACTTTAAATGGTGAAGCTAACACATGCATCAATGTGTTGATTGATGGTAGGTTCAGCAATCTCTTTGTAGTCGATAACATAGGCGCTAGCAATATCAACGTTAAATATGATGTAAGAGATATAAATCTTTTACAAGCCTTAGAGAAAGCGTTAGGCGCTAGTAATGCGAGATTGTGCATTAGGCATCGTGTTGATGGGAAAATCCATCTATATGCTGAAAAAATCAATGATTTAAGCGACACATTGCAGTATGACAATGACTATCAGATTGATATGACAGTCAAAACCGAATCAAAGCCATATAATCACATCTTATGTCTCGGAAAAGGTGAGTTATTAGATAGATTAAGAATCAATCTATACTTGCAGTCTGATGGCTCGTGGAGTGAATCCAATGAGACTTATAGAGGATTGGACAGAAAAACATACAAACACGAGGATGTGAATGTCGAGAATCGTGCTGAATTGATAAAGAATGCGACCGAAAAAGTAGCAGAAGCGAATGAAAGCGATACGCTTGAAATATCTTTTGATGCTGATGATGCAGAATTATTTGATATTGTTGGAGCAAAAGAGAATATAACAGGCATATCTTTTAAAGAGCCTATAACACAGAAGATTATAAAGATTAGTGATGATGATATTTCAATTTCTTATAAGGTAGGTGATGCGAAGTGATAAAGAACATTAATATAACAGATGCTGAAGTGAGCGCCGAATTGCATGGGTACATGTATCTAGCGTTATATGATTTCCAGGGTATTCTACACGCAGGAAGCAGAATGACGGCTGAAATCGTTTCTAACAATGAAATCAAGATAAATGACGGCATCCTGTGCAATTACGGAAGATTCATGCGAATTGTAGGCAGTGAAACAGTACGCATCGAGAACGGTACAAGCGGAGTGAAGAGAACCGACTTGATTGTAGCTAGATTTAACACGAACGGCACAAAAGAGACACATGAACTGGCAGTAATCAAAGGGGCAGCAGGTGGAGCGGAGCCATCTCATAGCAGCACTGATATCTACAGCGGCACTGGTACAAGAGACTTAGTATTATATGCTGTGCATCTAGATGGCTTAAATATCACATCTGTTGAGCGTAAATGTCAGGAATACATGAATATGAGAGAGCTTATTAATAAGGTAAATACACAAGAAAGCGGAACAAAATTCTATGGGCATGATGTTCTCGATGTCAAGAATGGTATTACGTTAGAGGCTAAATGGAATGATACTATTGTGGAATTCTACTGGTATGGAAATCTATCAAATGACTGGCATATGACGGCCACAGTTGATGGAGAAAAATTCGGAAATGATTCTACAATGAAAAACGTTCTTAAAACACATACAGCTTTCATGTTTGATATTTCCGTTAGTCCAGATTATCCAATATGGTTTAAATATACCAGAGCTAAGAATGGCTTTTGTATATTCTCTATGAAAACTTGCACTGTTCCTAGAGGAACATGGCTCTCAGGTAGTCATATGATGCTCAGATAGGAGGTGATACATATGATTAGAGGTACATCACCAACGATAACATGCGAATTTCCTTTCGATATATCTACACTTTCTTACGCTTATTTCACAATTGCCCAAAATGAACGAATTATGTTCAATAAAAAAATTGAATGTGAAGGGCTTGAAGGAAGACAGATAAAAATACACCTTACACAGGAAGAAACTCTAAAATTAAAAGAGAATTTACAGGCAGAAGCACAGGTGAGAGGAATTACAAGAGATGGTGAAGCTATCGCATCAGATATCATTAAAATATATGTTGATAAGATTTTAAAAGATGGAGTGATCTGATGTGCGATTTAGGTCTAATGATATTCGATTCAGGTTAAAATTTCATGCTAATGACGCATCTTTTAAGTTTAAAGTTCATGATATGGAAAACGGCTTCAAATTCCATTATGATGATTTTTTTGAAGTTGACAAAAGTTATGATGCTTATTTAGGAGAGTATCAGGTTGTTCCGGCGGTCAAGAAGCAGCAGCTTGATACTAAAGATAAGTTAATGAAAAAAGATGTGGTTATTAGTGCAATCCCCTTCTTTGAAACCAGCAACGAGGAAGGTGGCAATACAGTGTATATAGGAAAGGAGCTATAACATGGCAGAAACTAAACATATAAATAAGGTCGTATATGGTGGCAAGACATTAATCGACTTGACTGGAGACACTGCAACAGCAGACAAAGTGTTGAAGGATTTAACTTTTCACGATAAGACAGGCGCACCTGTAACTGGTACATGTACATTTGATGTGGATTCAAGTGACGCAACTGTAGCAGTCGCTGAAATGCTATCTGGAAAGACTGCATATGCAAGAGGTACTAAGTTAACTGGTACAATGAAAAATAACGGATCCGTTAAAGGAAGCATCACAACAAAGGCTCAGACGTACACAATTCCACAGGGATTCCACGATGGTTCGGGTAATGTTCAGATTGCTGCTGCCGAACAGGCTAAACTTATCCCAACGAACATCCGTGACGGAGTCACTATCTTAGGCATTAAAGGTACAATGTCAGGCACTGAAGGCGCTAAGCCTCAGCAGAAGACAGTAACACCAAAAACTACCGCGCAGACAATCATGCCTGATACAGGATATAACTATTTATCACAGGTCACTGTTAATCCGATTCCATACGCTGAAAGTGAGAACTCAGCAGGCGGCACAACAGTAACAATCGCATAGGAGTGTTTATATGAGCATTAACAAGGTCATATATAACGGCAAGACATTGATTGATATATCAGACAGTACTGTGACTGCTGATAATATTGAAGAAGGCTTGATTGCTTATTCGGGTGACGGGAAAAGGGTGGTAGGAACTAAGATGAATCTAGAAGACAGAAGTAAAAGAAAACTGATTTTCATTGGTGACAGTTATGGAGACGGTTATACACCTGATGGTAATACTACAGGATGGTGCGACAGACTGAAAAGTAAGTTAGTGAATTGTCACTTCTCTGCAGGCAATATCTATATCAACCACAAAGGTGGGGCATCCTTTTCTAATTCTTCTAATAGTTTTCTGACACTTCTTAAGGGAGTGGAGTCTCAGATAGGTAGTAAGAAGATGGTGACAGATGTGCTGATTGGTGGAGGATATAATGAACTAGCGTATGCTGATAAAATCGATACTGTTAAATCCAACATTGATACACTGATATCCTATGTACAGAGTACTTATCCTAATGCGATTGTTCACTTTGCACCGTTTGGTGTAGCATTCAAAGACAGAAATAACCAGTTCGCGTTGAAATATAAATTAATGCCAGCGTACACAACAAAAGCGTGTTATAAGAATCAGCCTTTTGTGTTAGTACCAGGTGCTGAGAACATTCTGTCTTTTGAAAACATGATGAGTTCGGATGGAATCCATCCGAATGATTGGGGATTAGAAAACATTGCCGAGTATCTAAAAGGATATATTCTAGGCACAGGCAGCAGTGCAATAGATAAGAGACAATTGAGCGTGAGTCTGAACGGCGGCACATTTACAGGTACTATGTATGGACAGTGCCTAGGTGATATTAATATCTATAGAATCATGTTTAATTCATCGGTTAAGAATCTTAACTCCAATGGAGTAAATGGGTTCAAATTATATAGTCCTCGTATTGGTGATGCATTTCCTTGGCGTGCTCCTAACATGGGATATACGGATGCTAACGCAATCATTCAAGCGAACGGTGGTTTCTTCGATGTGCCTGTTAAATTCAATGTGACAAACAATAATGAACTATACATGCAGATTAAGCAGTGCAATTCGGCACATAATAACTATCAAAGTTATTCAAACATCACACAGATACAGTTGGACGCTTGGCTCGTCGCTGAGAATATGTAAGGAGAAATAAAATGAAATTATATGACACATCATTAAAGTATATGGACACTCTTAATGCAGTAGGGGGCACTATTGTAGCAGTGTTAACCGCTGCATTAGGTACGCACTGGTTTTTATTTATTGGTTTTTTAATCTTGAATATTATCGACTACATTACAGGAGTTAGAAAATCAAGATTGACAGGCAAAGACAACAGCGCCAAGGGAGTGCGTGGTGTATGGAAAAAGTTAGGGTACTGGTTAATGGTACTCGTTGCTTTTCTCGCATCAGCGATTTTTATCGAAATCGGTCAGACAATCAATGTTGATTTGACTATCACAACTTATGTTGGATGGTTTACTTTGGCTTCCCTCATTATCAATGAATTAAGAAGCATCATTGAGAACTTTGTGGAAGCAGGAGACAATGTTCCAGCTGTATTAACTAAAGGCTTAGAAGTGGCAGAAAATGCCATCAATAAAGGAGAAGAATAATGGGCAACGATGAATTTTTAAAGATTGCAGTTGAGGAAGTAAGAAGATATACAGATGAACACCTAGAAGATCCACAGGATTTCGATATCTATGTGGTGTGGGTGTGTAAGACACTGCAAAATAACAAGGCACTGTTATCAACTACACTGTTAGACGGAATGTATTTCGAGTGTACATACAATGGAGATAAAGAAGAAATGTATCTTGATGCCTACCAGAAATTAGAAAACAGATGCATTAAAGTGGAGGGATAAACATGGCAAGTTATTTTAATCTTGTATTAGATACACTCGCTCCCCAGGGACTGAGTATCAAGTTAAACAACGGATCTCAGTACACTACATCAAAATCAGTTACATTAAGCATTGCTTTAACTGATACATCTACAGTCGGCTATCAGATGAAGGTGTGGGGTGTCAATGGTGCCGAAACAGAAGCAGATGCTTCATGGGAAACCTATGCAGCATCTAAGAGAATCACTTTATTAAATAACGATGGACTCAAGACGGTTTACGTAAAAGTGCGTGATGATGTCTGCAATGAGACTGCTGCAGCATCTGCTACCATCACATTAGATACTTCAGTACCAGCAGTAACAATTATCGGACCAGATGTCTCAAGAATCTCTAAGACTGCACCTAAAAACGTGGCTACATTCAGCTTCACTTCAGATGTTGCATTCACTGAATATAAGATTAAGGTTGTACCATCTAAATCATCATTACATGATGCTGGTACATTAATCGGCACTGCCAACGGCTCTACAAATATGGCTGCAACAGGTTCATTTAAGGCTAGTACGGCGCTTACTTGTAAGATTTACGGTAAAGACCTTGAAGCTGCATCTAGTGGCGATGGTGAGAAGATCATCAAAGTATTTGTTAAAAACGCACACGGCACTTGGTCAGTAGCATAACGATATGGCACAGGAATATACAGTAACCGCTGAAGCCAAAATGACTAACATTCATATTTCAGGAAGTGGGCACAACATAGAGAAGGTTACATGGACTGTTCCTTCTCTTCCATCTAATGCAATAGTCACTAATGTTAAATTCACAGGTATCTTTAATTGTTCTTATACGTATGCCAATGCAGTCAGATTTACAGTCAATGGTGGAGATGTTTATAAAAAGACAGCAAGTAAAAATATTGATTTAGGCACAGACTTAAATGGCTCTATAGAGTGCGACGCTTGGGGGTCATCGTGGGCTTCCGTCGGAAATGTGTGGCTTACCAATGGTCTAATTACTATCACTTACAGACTAGCTGAGGCACCTATCGTGACAATTGATAGCATTGACAAGTATCGAATTTCGAGAGTTCTTGGTATAAATGAGTGCGTCTGCAAATTTCATTGCAATATTGATGTTACTGAATGGGAGGCACGTGCGACTCGTGAAGGTGAATCTTCCGGTAGAGGAATAGGATTACTTGTAGAAAGTGGAACCAATCTCAAAACAGGAAGCACAGGAGTAGTAAGTGTCCTGGATTCCGAATTATCAAAAGGCGATGGGGAATACCTCATAAGGATCTATGCGAAATCTAGCGATGGAGTGTGGTCAGGATGAGTAAGGGATGGTTCACTCTTTATCTTTATTCAGGGCCAGATGAAGCACAATCCACTGAAGTAGATATAGAAGTCTCTCATACTGTAGATGTGGACATTAGCAAATGCACACATGCTAATGCTTCAATAGAAGCGGATCACGAGAATATCAATATAGCTGCATTAGATGCTGAAATTGATGTAAATAGAACAACTAATATAGACATCGGGAAGGTTTCGCACTTTGGAGGAGATGAATAAATGAAGTACAATAAACGTGATATAGAAGTAGTTGAAGGAACTACACATCTTATCAGATTCTCATGCTCGTCTGATGGCGAGCCTTTTAATTTCAATGAATATAAGGCGCTTCTTGTTATTATCGATGGTGATGAAATAAGAAGGAAAGAAACAACCATAAAGGATAATGTAATCACTGCACGAATAGATCCTACAGATACACTAGGCAGAAGTAGAAACGAGCTTTCATATGAATGCCGTGCTTTTTCAAGTGCTGGAGATGTGTTTCATATCTCTTTAGGAGATATCGATGTAATCAAGGCAAAAGCGCCTATTATAAGATATGAGGAGGATTAGTGATGAAGATATTTATTTCTCAGCCTATGAAAGATCTGTCTGAAGAAGAAATCAGACATAATAGAATGAAAGCAGTCAAAAAAATTAAAAGTCTCTATGGTGATGATGCTGAAATTATTGATAGTTATATTGATGGTGGAGGCGCTCCTTTGTGGTGTCTTGGTAAATCTATTGAATTATTATCAACTGCAGATATTGCTTACTTTTTAAAAGGATGGAACAAAGCAAGAGGGTGCAGAATCGAATATATGTGTGCGTCAAATTATGGTATTGGTGCATACTTTGAGGAGGAATAATTATGGGAAAAACTGCAAATACTATTTTAGATGTCGCTAGAGGATGGTTAGGTTGTAAAGAGTCAAATGGAACACACAAAAAAATCATTGACGTATACAACGCACACAAGCCACTAGCACGTGGATATAAAGTTAAGTATACAGATTCTTGGTGTGCTACTTTCGTGTCAGCATGTGCAATTAAGGTGGGCTACACAGATATCATTCCACTTGAATGTTCTTGCAATCAGATGATTAATGGATTTAAGAAAATCGGTAGATGGTGTGAAGATGATGCACATGTACCATCTCCAGGAGATGTAATCTTCTATGACTGGCAAGACAAAGGCGTCGGAGATAATAAAGGTTCATCAGATCACGTTGGCATTGTCGAAAAAGTAGAAGGTAATATTATTACTGTTATCGAAGGCAATAAGAGCGATGCAGTAGGAAGAAGAAAACTACAGGTTAACGGCAGATATATCAGAGGGTATGGCTTACCTAAATACGATGCTAAGGTGACTAATACTTCAGCTGCACCTGCACCATCTAAGCCACAGACAAACACATCTAGCGCTTTAGGTACTTATATGATTACTGCTAGTGACTTAAAGGTCCGTACAGGACCTGGAATGAATTACAGAGTTAAGACACACAACGAATTAACTAAGGATGCTAAAGCCCACGATTATGATAAAGACGGATGTATTAATTATGGTACTCGTGTTACAGTTTCTAGATTCGATGGGGATTGGGCAAAGATTCCAAGTGGCTGGGTTGCTAAAAGATACTTGAAAAAAGTCTAATTTGAGTTTTATTCTAAGTATATTCTTATAGATGTTGACTAAACTCGACTTAATTTCGACTAAATCTCGACTACATAACAATTTAAAGCATGAGAAAAGACCGGGGCTTAATTGCTCTGGTCCTTTTTTGCGTTTTCAATAACTGCTTCCATTGTTTTTCTTATAACTTCAGATTGTTTGATTCCTAATTTATTGCAAGCATCTCTAAATTCTTCTACAAATTCGCTAGGATATGAACAACTGAGTTTTTTAATATTGGCTTTTGCATATTTTTTTTGTGCCTTATATTTATCATCCATGATAACAACTCCTTTATTTGATTAGTATTGATATTAATGTGAGAATGATGTTGATTGAAAGTAATACGATAACAATCATTTTTCCTTTTTCTGTCATAATTATTGACTCCTTTACATTTAGATATATAATGGAATTAAGGAAGGGCCGAAGCCCACTCCTTAATTATAGTACTAAACTAATGATAGTTAGCACTATTTGAATCAAAGCTAGGAAAATCATAATCTTGTCGCCCAAACAGATTTTTTGATTTCTAGCTTTTTTCTTTTTGCTCATTTCTATCACCTCCGTTCCTTACATATATATCATACCATATACGGACGTATATGTAAAGCGTTATATTGATAATATACATAAATTTTATATAAAAATTAATGATATTCTTTTCTAACGCTCATTTTGAGTGTTAGAACTTATCATAAAATAAAAAAATGGCTTAGTAAGCCATAAAACTAGAATTATAAGTGAGCGTTAAATAAGTGTTAGAATGAGCGTTATAAATATATGATGCGCCACTATGTAGGTACTAAACTAGTAACGAATCAGTAACAAGGGGCAAAAAGTCTAGGAAACAAGCCAATTTTAACATCATATACAAATGTTTCATAATAGATATAACCCCTTTCATTGGATGATAAGTTAATTATATCTATTATTTAAGAAAAAATTAAGGTGAAAGTACACAAATAATACACTTTTCTTTGTTAAGATAGTGCAATAGATTAAGGAGTGGTGGATATGAATGAATTAAAAGGCCTCTCACAACAAGAGGTACAAGAAAGAATAGAACAAGGACAAGTGAATTATACAGGTCAGTCTATTTCTAAAACAAAAAAAGAAATTGTGAAGCAGCATACACTTACATATTTCAACTTTCTAAATATATTTTTAGCTGTTTTGATTGTGATTTCAGGACAGCTGCAGAACTTAACTTTTATTGGAGTTATGGTAGCTAATACAATATTAGGTATCATTCAGGAATTCAAGGTTAAGAAAACTATTGATAGGCTAAGTGTTGTGACTGTAGAAAAAGTTAAAACACTTCGTGATGGTCAGCTGATTGATGTTCCTGTAGAAGAACTTGTTATGGATGATATTATTTTCTTGACAGCTGGCAATCAGATTGGCACAGACTGCCAGGTTGTAGAAAATCATGCATTAGAAATCAATGAATCTCTTTTGACTGGGGAATCAGTACCTGTAAAAAAGAAGGAGAACGATGAAATCTATGCAGGAACCTTCGTTGTGGCAGGAAGTGGTTATGCAAAAGTAATTCGTGTAGGGAATGCGAACTATTCTACAAAGCTAGTGAACCAAGCTAAACATAAGAATCTTGCATCTAGTGAGATGAGAGATTCTATTGAGAAGATTATCAAGGTTATGAGTATTATTATTGTACCTGTAGGTATACTACTTTTTAGAGCACAATATAAAGCCATGCCGAATGATTTTAATACAGCCCTTGTTAAAACGGTAGGCGGTGTTATAGGTATGATCCCTGAAGGACTTGTCCTTCTTACTTCTTTATCTTTTGTATTAGGTGTTGGTCGTCTTGCAAAAAAGAAAGCTCTTGTCCAGCAGATGGAATCTATTGAAGCATTAAGCAGGGTAGATGTACTATGTCTTGATAAAACAGGGACTATTACAACAGGTGAACTTAAAGTTAAACATATTGTTCCTATTAGTGATCAATATACGCGTGAGATGATTTGCGATATTATGGGTTCATTTGCTTTCTTAGTAGATGATATCAACCCAACTCAGAAAGCTTTAATGAATTACTTCACTAAAAATGATAAATATCATAAGAAATCAGAAGTACCATTTTCTTCAGAACGTAAATATCGAGCAATAACTTTTGATGATGATCGTTCTTTTGTATTAGGTGCTCCTGAATTCTTGACTAATAATAAAGAAATCTTAGATCAGGTAAGTGGTTATTCTGAATTCGGATTACGTGTATTACTGTTAGGAGAAGCAGATTATTTAGAAGAGGAACATTACCATTCTCTTACTCCAGTTTGTCTTATTACTATTAGTGATATCATTAAAGAAGATGCACATGATACATTTGATTATTTCAAATCTCAGGGTGTTTCTATTAAAGTCCTTTCAGGAGATAACCCTCTTACAGTTTCTCGTGTATGTACCCTTGCAGGACTTGATAACGCAAATAATTATATGGATGCTTCGACTCTCCCTGATACTGTAGAAGAAATGAAACAAGTATTAGGAGAAACATGTGTCTTTGGACGTGTTAAACCAGAACAGAAACAATTGATTATCAAAGCTTTCCAGGAAAATGGTCATGTTGTTGGTATGGTGGGTGATGGTGTCAATGATGTACTTGCGATTAAGGATGCAGATTGTGGTATTGCGATGGCCAATGGCGCAGATGCGACTAAGCAGGCAGCACATATTGTATTATTAGATTCTAACTTCAGTTCAATGAAGGAAATTGTAAACGAAGGTCGTGTCATCATTGCGAATATTGAAAAGGTCAGCTCACTATATCTAACTAAGACTATTTATTCTACAATTCTTAGTCTGATCTTTGGATTCTTCTGCTTAACTTATCCATTTACGCCTTTCCAGCTCTCTTTAGTAAGTGGTATGGCAATTGGATTACCATCATTCATTATTACTCTTGAACATGATACAACAATGAATTCAAAAGGATTCCTCACTCATGTTATTCATACAGCACTTCCATGTGCTTTAAGTGTTGTAGTGCTTGTATTGTTTAATTTTTTATTAAAGTGGGTGTTCTTCTTAAATGCGAAATACTTTTCTACATATAGTTTCTTAGTGACTATATTTATTAGTTTTATTGTATTATTTAAGGTTTCTAAACCACTCAATTTTTTAAGAAAGTTTAATATTGGGTTAAATATCCTACTTACTATTGGTTGTCTTTATGCAATTCCAACCTACTTTTATATGTATCCTATTACAGACTTACGTGTTATTATAGTAGTAGCTTTTGAATGTGTTGTTGCTTATTATTTAGTCGCACTTATCACAAAAGCATTAGATAATATAACTGAATATAGACGTTGGAAGAGGGAGAAGCATGGATAAAAAATATTTTTTCTTTGATATTGATGGCACTTTGACAGATATTAAAACAGGTATTCCTGTAGCAAGTGCCTTAGAAACAATTAAAAAATTACAGGATAAAGGACATTTTGTCGCAATTGCGACAGGACGTGCCTATTATAAAACAAAAGAAACAGCTAAGATGCTTGGTATTCATAATCTTGTATCTAATGGAGGGGCTGCTTTGATTTATAATGATGAGTTAGTTACAAATAGTCCGTTAGACAGAGAAAAGGCTCTTGCGCTTATTCATGAAGCAGATGAAAAAGGCTTTGGAATATTAATTGCTGTTAATGATAGTATTGATGTAGTGATGAAGGATGAGCGCTTTATTGAACAGGTAGGAGAAAGACAGGAACCAACTCGTTATATTCTTGATAAGTCATTAAACTATGATGATTTGAAGGATATTTATAAGATTTATATTACGATTCCAGAAGACAGAGAAGAAGAACTTACTCTAAGAGATACAGTAGGTCATATCCGCTTTGTACCGCCTTATCTCACTTATCAGCATGATGCAAAAGAAAAAGGTATCATTAAGATGATGGAGTATTTAAAGGCTGATATTAAGGATGTTGTTGTTTTTGGTGATGGTGAGAATGATCTTGTTATGTTTAAGAAGGAATGGACATCTATTGCGATGGGTAATGGTGTAGAAGACTTAAAGAAAAAAGCAGATTTTGTCACAAAAGATTCTACAGATGATGGTATAGAATATGCATGTCGTCATTTTGGGTGGATTGATTAAGAAGGAGTAATCCTTCTTTTTTTATATATAACACAAATACATGTATAGATAATTATAAAACAACTAAATAAACTTCTGATATTAATAAGAATACTTGTATACAATCCATGAATAATGTGATAGAATAGATTCAACCTTCAAAAAGGAGTTGATGATATGGATCAGAATATAAAAGATTGTTTTAAAAAATCTTTAGATGAGACAGCTATTCCTAGCGCACTTTATAAGAAGTATTCTGTAAAGAAAGGCTTACGTAATGAAGATGGTACTGGTGTATTAGTTGGTCTTACAAATATATCAGATGTAGTGGGGTACAAGAAGGTTGATGGTGAAAAAGTTGATGACTATGGTACATTGTACTATCGTGGTATCAATGTAAAGGATATTATCGAGAATGGAAAAGGTCGTCGTTTCTTATATGAAGAAGTTTGCTTCTTAATTTTATTTGGCTATTTACCAAATAGAGAGGAATTAGCGCACTTTAAGAAGATGATTAGTGATCATTATACCTTGCCTGAAAGATACCTAGAATTAAATATTTTGGGCTATCCAGAGAAGAATCTCATGAACAAGCTACAAAGAGAAGTATTGATGCTTTATAGCTATGATGATGATCCAGATAATGTAGGCGTATTAGAAACATTATATAAGGGAATTGATTTGATTGCGAAGATTCCTGTTATTGTTAGCTATACATATCAATCAAAGGTCCATCATTTTGATAAGGGATCTATGATTATTCATCATCAGAATTATGATTATTCTATTGCTGAACAGATTTTATATTTATTAAGAAGAGATGGTACATTCTCAAATAAGGAAGCAGAAGTACTTAATACTGCACTTATTCTTCATGCTGATCATGGTGGAGGTAATAACTCTACATTCACAAATGTTGTTATATCTTCTACTGGTACAGATATCTATTCTGCTATTTCAGGGGCTATTGGTTCATTGAAGGGTCCAAAACATGGTGGAGCAAACTTAGCGGTTAAGAAGCAGATGGAACTTGTTATTAACGAAATTGGTATACAAGCTTCAGAACTTCGTATTAGACAGATAGTCCAGGACATCTTAGATGGGGACTTTAATGACCATACAGGACTTATTTATGGTATTGGACATGCTGTTTATACATTAAGTGATCCACGTAGTGAAATCTTAGCAAAACAATGTGAAGAACTATCATATGAAAAATTCAGACATGATGAATATGAATTTTATAGAAAATTCTCAGCTATTGCGATTGAGGAAATCTATAAAAGAAAAGGAATTCATGTTTGTACAAATGTCGATTTCTATAGTGGTTTAGTATATGATATGCTTGGTATTCCTGAAGATCTTTATACATTACTCTTTGTAATTGGAAGAACAGTAGGGTGGGTCGCTCATAATATTGAATCTAAGCTTTATAGTGGGCGAATTGTTAGACCTGCCACTAAATTTGTGGGAGAACTTAAAGAATATAAAAATATCGAAGATAGATAGGGAAAGTGCGACTAAAATCGCATTTTTTCTTTTGTTTTCAATAAAAACACTACACTTTTGAACCAATAAATGTTACTATCTTTATAAGGATGTTGTCCTCTTAAGGAGAAATATATGGTTGTTTCCTATTTATTGACAATATGTGGTTCTTTAATCATAATTATTGGAGCTGCTGTATTTATTATTGGAAAACACAGCAAATAAACCACTCCGGCTTAATTTTAAAATTAAGTCGGAGTTTTTAGTTTCTTAGTATTTAAGTTTTCACCTAATGTGAGTCAATCCTTATTCTTATTGCGCGTCTACTACGCCTCTATTGTATAGGATACTTGTATCCACAACCATTTACATATGCATTTAGTACATTCTCATCAGCTGTTCTATACTGTCCACGATGTATTCTCTTTCTACTGAAATGGTCTTATCCTAGAAGCAAGCCTATGAGGTGTTCGATTCTTCCTGTATTGCAAGTATGATGCCATTTGATTTACAGAGATATTCAAGCTTATCTTGAAGCATCTCATATGGGATATCAACATAACTCTGATTATAATTTTTACCTATATTGGAATCCTTTTGAAATGTTTTGTTATAGCTCATAACAAGTATTCCTATATCATTATCAAGACAGTAATTAATCACAATGCATGCAGCCTTGTTTATGTAGTCATTGATTCTATTGGTGCACTTACGTGTTATTGTCTTTTGGTCATCTTATTGACATAGTTCTGTTTTTCCTTGATGGACTCTAATCGTGCATTCTCCTGTTAATTTCGAAAAAGAGTTTCCTATACTTTCAATTAAAAGCACAAAAAAAGCGCCGAAGCGCTTTTTAATTATTTTACTTTATGAATCCAGTTGAACTTATCTGGAAGTTTACCCCATTGGATACCTGTTAAAGTATCATATAATTTCTGAGTTAATTCACCAGTCTTGAAGTCGTTGATAAGAACTTCTTCACCCTTATAACATAATTCACCTACTGGAGAAATAACTGCTGCAGTACCTGTACCCCAAGCTTCTTTTAAAGCACCAGTACGTCCTGCTTCCATTAATTCATCAACACTTAGATGACGCTCTTCTACTTTATAGCCCCAGTCACGAAGAATTGTAAGCATAGAATCTCTTGTAACACCTGGAAGTACTGAACCTTCAAGAGGTGCAGTCACTACTGTATCGTTGATTAAGAACATGATGTTCATAGAACCAACTTCTTCAACATACTTTCTTTCCTGACCATCTAGCCATAATACCTGAGTATAACCATGTTCTTCTGCTTTAACCTGAGCAGCAAGTGAACCAGCATAGTTACCACCACATTTAGTGAAACCAGTACCACCCTTAACGGCTCTTACAAATTCATCTTCGATCCAGATCTTAACTGGTGCAACACCTTCAGGATAGTAATTTCCTACTGGTGTTAAGATAATAACAAATTTATATTTATTCGCTGGATGAACACCAACACCTGGTTCAGTTGCAAACATGAATGGACGAATATATAAAGAAGTTTCAGGTGCAGTAGGAATCCAATCCTGTTCATACTTAACAAGAGTTTCTACAGCTTCTACGAAGTCTTCTTCTGGTAATTCAGCCATACATAAACGTTTATTTGAGTTTCTCATACGTTTTGCATTCATTTCTGGACGGAATAACTGAACATTTCCTTCAGGATCACGATAAGCCTTTAAGCCTTCAAAAGTTTCCTGTGCATAGTGAAGGACCATTGTAGCTGGATCCATCTGAATTGGAGCATATGGTACAATACGTGCATCATGCCATCCCTTTTCAGAATCCCAATCATATACAAACATATGATCTGTAAAATATTTACCGAAGCCAAGATTTGACTGATCTGGCTTTTCTTTAAGAGTCTTTGCTCTTTCTACTTTGATTTCCATTATTAAAATCCCCCTTTAGAATTGTTCTCATTATAGTACTATCATTTACTAGATGCAATACAAAATGAGGAAATAATACAAAACAATTTATATAATTTATGGAAAACAGAAAAATAATACTAAATCACTTTAATTTGCAAACTCTTTTCTAATACTGTAAGAGCGGCTTTTTCTAGGTTTTCATCAAAAGAAGCACATCCTTTTGTATCTACTTCAATTAAAGCTTCAGGAAGCGCACTCTTAATCATAATACAATTAGAAATAACACAAATATCAGTCACTACTCCTACTACTCTTACTTCTTCGTAAGCTGTATCCTTTAATAAGTTCGCAAGCATTAAAGATGGGAAAGTATTTTTTTCAATCACTGTATGATTTCTACTTAAAGACTGCAATTCTCCATAAAGTTCATGTCCTTTTGTCTGTGAGATACAGTGAGGAACAGGTAAATTCTTACCTTCCTGTGTCTCTAGATAGTTATTAAAGTGTGTATCTTTAGTAAACCAGACATCTTCACCTTCTTCTTCATATTTCTTTACTAATGAAATGATATAAGGGGCAATCTTGGTTGCTTTTTCAAATCCAAGTGCACCATCCACAAAATCATTCTGATAATCTACAACAACTAGTAGTTTCTTGCTCATGGTTAAACCTCCTTTTTTAATTATTATAACGCACTTTGATATGTTATAATAGAGCACAGAGAGGTGTTTTTATGGATAAGAATTTATTGGGTATGTATGATTCGAAAATTGAAAGATTAAAGAAAGCATTAGAAAGAAATAACATGACTTGTGAAGTGTTTAATACTGAAGAAGAACTTCATGATTATTTCAAGACAATTTTCAAGGACCAAAAGGTAGTGGCAGTAGGTGGTTCTATGTCACTTGATGAAATGCATGTATTAGATTTAGTACGTGCAAGTGATGTGAAGTTTCTTGATCGTTATGCTAAAGGATTAACTAAAGAAGAAATCAACGCAATACATCATGAAGCATTTAATGCGGATATTTATTTAACGAGTACCAATGCAATGACAACAGATGGCTGTTTATATAATATCGATGGCAATGGTAATAGAGTGGCTGCAATGATCTATGGACCTAAGGATGTTTATGTAGTTGCAGGTGTCAATAAGATCTTTGAATCAGAAGAAGAAGCTATTGATCATATTAAAAACGTGTCAGCACCAGCAAATGCGATTAGATTACACCGTCAAACAGGATGTGCTGTTGCTGGTAAGTGTGTCAATTGCATGTCAGATCAAAGAATCTGTGCATCTTATGTCAAACTTGCACGTCAGGGAAACAAGGATAGAATCCATGTAATTATTATGAGACAGGAGTTAGGTTATTAATATGAAAGCAGGAATACTATGTCCTATCTCTGCACTACCATCGTCTTATGGTGTAGGAGATTTTGGGAAGAACGCATATACATTTGTAGATCAGCTAAAGAAATCAGATGTGAAGATCTGGCAGATTTTACCACTTAATCCTTTAGCATATGGTAATTCACCTTATCAGCCTTATTCATCTTATGCGGGTGATGAACTTTATATTGATTTAGAAGACTTAGTAAAAGATGGATTACTTGAAAAAGGAGAACTAAAAACATTTAATAAACAGGCTGAAACAGTGGAATATGAAGCTGTACGTGCACATAAAGAAGACTTATTAAGACTCGCTTATAAAAGATTTGAATTTAATGATGATTTTAAGCAGTTTGTGGAAAACAATAAATGGGTTGAGGGTTATGCATTATTTCGTACCTTTAAATTAACAAATGAGGGAAAGCCATGGACAGAGTGGCATGAGAAATATAAGGAGTTCCCTAAACATCAGTCTTTTGAATTATTACCTTTTGAAAAAGAAATCAATTATCAGGAGTTCCTACAGTACTATTTCTTTAAACAGTGGTATGCATTAAAGAAATATGCGAATGATCAGGGTATTATGATTATAGGGGATATGCCTATTTATGTAGGATTAGATAGTGCTGATTGTTGGTTAGATCAGGAAGACTTCTTATTAGAGGAAGATGGCACACCTTCATTTGTAGCAGGTGTACCACCTGATTATTTTAGTGAATTTGGACAGAGATGGGGTAACCCTATTTATGACTGGGATCATCTAGAAAAGACAAATTTCAAGTTCTGGATTGATAGAATTCATAGTGCAAATAAGCTTTATGATGAAGTACGTATTGATCATTTCCGTGGATTTGATACTTATTGGAAGATTCCAGCATCAGAACCTACTGCAGTAGTAGGGGAATGGGTCGAAGCACCAGGCTATGCACTATTTGACAAATTATTTGAAGAATATCCAGATACACATATTCTTGCAGAAGATTTAGGCTTATTAAGAGATGAAGTGTATGAACTAAGAGATCATTATAATTTCAAGGGTATGTATATCTTCCAGTTCCATTACAAGGATGAATTTGATTTTGATAAGGTTGTTGTATATAGCGGTACACATGATAATGATACATTAATGGGATGGTATAGTAATCTTGATGAAGATACAGTAAAGGAAGTAGATTTACTTCTTGAAGGTTATAAAGAACGTAAGAAACATCGTCAAATGATTCATTATTGTATGGATTTACCTGCTGAGTCTGTCATTATTCCTGTATGGGATCTTCTAGGAGAACCAGAAACATCACGTTTTAATACTCCAGGTACAATTGGATCTCCTAACTGGGAATGGAAGATGTCTCGCTTTACAGAATTAAATAAGGAAATGAAATTCATGAAGAAAATCATTCATGATACGAATCGAGATGAAACTCTATGAAAAGAGCCATTGTATTAAGTGGTGGAGGATCAAAAGGTGCTTATGAAGCAGGTTTCTTACTTGCTGCAAAAGAATTAAACCAACATTTTGATATTGTGACAGGAACTTCTATTGGTGCTCTTAATGGTGCGTTAGTCGCTATGGGGGACTATGAAGGATTAGAGTATACATGGAATATATTAGATATGGATCATGTCTTTAATAATGCCCCTGATTTAACGGATTTAAGAGATGACTTTATGACAACTTCTTTATTTAATAAGGAAGAGGGAAGTAACTTGTCTGAACTTAAAGAATCTATTGCCCAGCAGACATCACTGGCACAATCTTTTTTAAGATACTATTTCAAAAACAAAGGCGCTGATAATACTCCTTTTGTCGAACATTGTCGTGGATTAATGGATGAAGAACGTTTATTGTCTTCACCTATTGATTTTGGTATATGTACAGTGCAGTTTCCAAGCATGAAAGCATGTTATAAGACAAAATCTGAAATGGAAAGAGGACATATGCTTGATTATTTACTTGCAAGTAGTGCCTGCTTTCCTGTCTTTCCAATGACAGAAATAAATGGTAATAAATATATTGATGGGGGATTTAGCGATAACCTGCCTATTGATCTTGCCTTAGATATGGGTGCAGATGAAATAGTCGTAGTGGATATGCATCTTATTCCAGTTCATCCACAATATATCAATCGTCCTTCTATTCTTTATTCATGTCCACCAGTTGATTTGGGTGGTTTTATGGACTTTAATAAGGATGCACTAGAAAGAAATAAGCGTTTGGGCTACTTAATGGCTTATAAGCTATTTGGAAATTATGAAGGCAATCAGTATACTTTTCTTCCTTCAAATCAGACAGTATTTCATGATTACTATAAACAATTATTGATGATGGAAAAAGAAATGAGAGGATTCTTTAATAGTAATTCTTCAGAACTGACATCTTTATTATTAGAAGCCAATCATCAAATGATCTTAAATCTCAAAGATTATACATATATTACTTTAGATTTTATTGGAGAATTAATGGGCTTTGATGATTTAAAGGTTTATGCGTTTGAAGAATACAAAAATATGATTCGTCATGCATTTGAGAAATATATGGAGAAGGATTATTTCCCTCAGGAATTAAGTCTGACAAAGGTGAATCTATCTTTCTTACAAAATCATCTCAACAGAGAATCAATTGTGGGATTCTTTCTACATCAAATGAAATACAAGGAAGCAATGGATATGAAGTCGTATTATACGTTCTGTAAAAAGGAACTAATGATGGCTTCACTCATTTATTTATTAATAGGAGGTTTAACAGATGAACATCATTAAAAGACAATATCAGAAAGAAGATTTAAAAGACGTGGTTTCTCTTTTTAATGAAGTGATTGAAACAGGACTTTATCTTGAAGAAGACACACCTGTTCTTGATGATTTTATTGAATCAGCATCATATTGTGGTGTGATGCTTGATGATCATCTATTAGTAGGTGCTTATTTGATTAAATCTTTAGGAACTGGACATTGTAAGCATATTGCAACTTGTTCTTATGCAATTAAAGCTGACTATAAGAAAGAACTAGATAGTCTGATTAAGGACTCTTTGGAACAGGCATTTAAAGCTGGATATGCAATTATGCAATTAAATACAGTCACAAAAACATTAAAGACAGTTTTAGATACAGTAGGCTTTAAGAGTTTAGGAATGATTCGTGATGGCTTTAAAACGTCTAAAGGTGATTATGAAAACACTTATGTTTTATATCGTACTCTAGATGAATCTATTTTAGAATGTAAGGAAAAACAGGATCCTATGTCTATTGAAATCGGTCATATCTCTAAGAAGATTCAAAACAGAGGGATTTATTGGATTGTATCAGAAGTCAAACATTATCGTATACAAACAAAAAGAGAATACTCTACCTTTGATTATCGTGATCTTCATTATCAATCAGAAGAAGATATTAAAAAATTTGTAGAAAATATTTTCCATAAGTATTATATTGAGAATGAAAAAAATCATGATACTGTGCATGTTTTATCCGTTCATACATCTAAGGATGATGCAGTAGCTGAATGGATCAAAAGAGATGATCTAGAATTACAGAAGCAGATGACAAGCATGCATAGTTTTTCAAAGGGAGTTAAATAATGAAGGAACTGAATTACAAAAGAATTGGAATTTATCTTCTTGGATTATTGATTTTAGGCTGTGGTATTGATCTCAATACAAAGACACAATTAGGTGTGTCACCCATCATCTCTGTAGCCTATAATATCGCCTATCTCACTCATATTCCTATTGGTGTAATGACTTTTATCTATTATGTTTTACTTGTCATTATTCAATGGATTTTACTCGGTAAGAAGTTTGATTATTTTCAATTCTTACAAATTCCAGCCAGTCTTGTCACAAGCCTCTTTATTCAGATATTTGATGGAGTTATTCCTGTCGCTTCTAGTTATTCATCACGTTTAATGATGCTTATTTTTGCGATTGTAATTACGGGTATTGGGGCATCACTCACTGTAGGTATGAAAATAGTACCTAATCCTGCAGATGGCTTAGCAAGTGTTGTAGGAGAAAAGTGTCATAAAGGATTTGGTTTTGGTAAGAATCTCTTTGATGGTATTTCTATTATCATTTCACTTATTATTGGCTTTGTCTTTACAGGTGGCATTTTGGGTATTGGACTAGGAACCGTGATTTCTATGATTTTTACAGGTCGAGTTATTGCTGTGCTTGAAACAAGTATTTCTAGACTATATTCTTCTGTCACAGAAATAGAGTTTGTTGAATAAAGAAGATTTTATAGGCAAATATGCTCATCTATGCATATCTGCCTTTTTTTGTGTGCAAGTATGGCACTAATTCAGTCAGAGATAGTCCGACCACAGGTAATTACCGCCAAGTGCAGCGAACTACAAGCCGATACTATAAAGGTTGAAGTGAAGGAAATACGTATCATACCAAAGGCAGATGTAAGTGGCGCATTAAATATCATGCGTAAAAGTAGCGTTGTGGATGTAAATATTCTATACAGTAGAGGCGAAGTGGACACGCAATAAGAATAAGGATTGCCTAGCAATAGGTGGTCAATCTTCTTAAACGGATGCGTAAGCATCCTAGAAGCCTTGACTTTAAATACGGAGTATTAAGTCGAGGTAGTTCACTATTAATCCTAAATTTTGGGTAAAAGAATAGGGGATAGACCTGGCTTGGTCAATCCCCTTAATTACTATCAAAGCTAGTTTGAAATTATCATGTAAATGTAGCGCCGTATACGAGACTTGTTACATACGGTGCAATGGGAGACGCAGTAATATTGATTAATCTTAGAATTGATACTATTTCTCGTCTACCCTATTATGATTAATTATCTAAGTCTTCACCGTTAGTTGCAATGACTTTTTTATACCAATCAAATGATTTTTTCTTTATGCGTTTAAAAGTACCGTGGCCATCATTATCTCTATCAACATAAATGAAGCCATATCTCTTTTCCATTTCACCCGTTCCATTAGAAATAAGATCTATACATCCCCAAGTTGTATATCCCATTAAATCAACACCATCCTCATTCACTGCATCTTTCATTGCTTGAATATGTTTCTTTAAGTATTCAATACGATAGTCATCTTGAATAGAACCATCTTCTTCAATCTTGTCTTTGGCCCCTAAACCATTTTCGACAATAAACAATGGCTTTTGATAACGATCATAAATTTCGTTCATAGTAATTCTTAATCCTAAGGGATCAATTTGCCATCCCCAATCACTTGTATCTAAATATGGATTAACAACTGAAGCAAAAATATTGCTTTCTGTTTGTTTTCCCTTGTCAGGATTAGCACTAGAAACACGAGATGAGTAATATGAGAAGCTTATAAAATCTACTGTATTTTCTTTTAAGATATTTACATCATTCTCTGCAAATGGTATTTCTGCATTTCTTTTTTCAATCCATTTTAAGGCATAGTTTGGGTAATAGCCTCGTGACTGCACATCAATAAACATATAACTTTCTCTATCATCGCAAATTGATTTCCAATAATCTTCAGGATTACATGTTTCAGGATAATAAGAACCCGCAGCAAGCATACAACCTATCATATTTTCAGGATTTATCTCATGAGCTAATTTTGTAACTAGAGCACTTGCAACTAATTCATGATGTGCGCAGGTAATCATGGCTTGGGTTTTATTTTCACCTTCTTTAAATCTTAATCCTGCTGCTACAAATGGGAAATGAAGAATCATATTGATTTCATTAAAAGTGAGCCAGTATTTAACTAAACCATTATATCTTTCAAATAATACTTTGGCTAATTTAACAAAACAATCAATCATTTCTCTATTACGCCAGCCACCAAATTTATGAATTAAATGCATTGGGCAATCAAAATGATTAATTGTGACTAATGGTTCAATCCCGTATTTTTTACATTCTTTAAAAATATTTTCATAAAATAATAATCCTTTTTCGTTAGGCTCCAACTCATCACCAAGAGGGAAAATTCTTGTCCAGGCGATAGATAACCTAAAAGTTTTAAAACCCATTTCTCCCATTAAAGCAATATCTTCCTTATAGTGATGGTAAAAATCAACGGCTTGATGACTTGGAAAATAATGATCATCGATTCGATCTATCCACTTTTCTCCAGTCCCAATCGCATAACGATCTGATCCATGGGGCATTAAATCTACATTGGCTAAACCACGACCATCTTCAAATATGCCACCTTCAACCTGATTCGCAGCAGTGGCACCTCCCCACAAGAATCCTTCTTTAAATCCCATATTAAGTTCCTCCTCTATTTATTTTGACACAAACAATTATAACTATCTCCATATTGTTTGGCTTCCTGTCTATAGAATAGAGGATGAGATTGAAGAAAGCAAAAAAGTTTCCATATTGGAAACTAGTTTTGTAATTCTAGTAATAGAATATCTATCATGTACTTAATGATATATTCACTGTATTTTTCATCGAGCAGGGGAACGATTATTTGTTTTTGACATAATGTAATACTTTCATTACATGTAATTAGCCATTGATCAACATGAGATTCTTTTATACGTTTAATGACACGCTTATTATAATGGAAAGAATGTCCATTTGTACTTAGTACAATTAAGATATCATTATCTAGAAAATGATAATCCTTGTTAAAATCAGCATCACATATAATTGTCTGAATATCATATATCTGAAGTTCTCTTTGGATATTATAACAAACAGATCTGACATCACCGTGTGCATATAAATATACTTTATTTGCTTGCTTGATATCTTGTACAAGTTTTTGAATTAACTTCAAATTAATATGATTGATCATATATTGGATATTTTGAATGAAATCTTTAGTAAAATGCATCACATTTGTTTCAAAACTTTGATGTGGGCTTAAGAATTTTTTTCTTTTTGAGATTAAATCTAAATATTGAATACACGCATTTTTAAATTCTTCATAGTTTTCATAATCTAATTTTCTTATGCATTTTGATACTTGACCTTTAGAAATTAAAGATTCTTTTGAAATATCATCAATACTTAGATTTGGAATTCTATGGATATTCTTTTTAATATAGAAGCATAATTCAAGCAAAGTTGTACTTGAAGAATGACTATTTAAATAATCGTTTACTTTATCTATAATCATTGTATCAACTCCATTCATACATTAGTTTATCACAAATTATCTTGAGTGACTATAAGCAGGGGACAGTGAAGCATTATCAGTATAAAAAATGATTTTGGTGAATAAAAAAACACTTTAAAGGCAACGGTTACAGTATTATAATGATTACTAGGTGAATTAGGAGGATAATTGATATGGTAAATATTATGTTATGTTGTGCTGCAGGTATGTCTACAAGCTTACTTGTTGAAAAAATGAAGAAAGAAGCAGAGAAACAAGGTATTGAAGCAAATATCTGGGCAGTCGGTGCGAATGAAGCAAAAGCAAACGGCGCTAAAGCAGATGTTGTATTACTTGGCCCACAGGTAAGATATCTCGAAGCAACTGTTAAGAAGGAAGTAGCACCAACTCCTGCACAGTTAATTGATATGCGTTCATATGGTCGTATGGATGGCGCTGCAGTATTAAAGCAGGCTATGGATTTAATTGAAGCAAATAAGTAATGAAATCCGCATTTGCGGATTTTTTTGTTTTATAATGGTAATAGAGGTGATTGATGATGGAAACAATATCTATTACCAATAGAGGGTCTATACGTAAGTTTGTGGATGATGTATTTATTGATACAATAGAAAATATCTATGCTTTATGTGATTTGAAAATCTCTTATTATGGTGTGAGTATCGCATATAAGAATACTGGTCAGTTGAAGAAATATAAGAGAGGAAAAATATTACATAACTATCTATCAAATAATGAACTAGAAAGAATCAATTTCTTTTCAGTACCAGATGATTTTGTGACAGTAGCATATGATTATCTCCTCTCTATTTCTATTAACTATAAAAATAACTATATAATAGCTACATTTGATGAAAATATAATCAATCATGAATATATTGAGGAAATCAAAATAATATTAGATACATTCATGGAAAAGCCATATATTCAGGAAATATATACAATGGATAAAGAAGAAACGCCATTATTATATGCCAAGGGAATTAAAAAAGATTTCAAAACATTAAAAATACTTTCAAGTGAAGTAGTGAAGGAGGAAAAAGCATGAATCTTCTTGTATTAGGAAATGGCTTTGATTTACTACATGGTTTGCCAACAACCTATAAGGATTTTATTGATTTTACTACGTTATTTCGTATGTCATTAGAAAAGAATGATATATCTCGTCGAGATTATGATTCGCGTATGATAGATTTTATTCTTCATCTTTCTCTTGAATTATCCAATGAACTAGAATCTCTTATTAAAGATAATCTTTGGCTTATTCATCTAGAAAAAGAAACAATAGGAGAGGGCTGGAAGGATTTTGAAAAAGAGATGTCTGAAGTCATTCAAAAGCTTGATGCAATCAGAGTTGAATGTGATATGCAGTTTAAATCAGGGCAGAAGGTCGCAAGAGTCAATGAGTATTTAGGCACATCTCTTCTTGATTTCTGGGGAGATCGTTGTTCTTTTTCCTCTATGGAGCCTATTAAAGAATTAAGAGATATTCTTACTCATGATCTCTTGCGTCTAACTAGGTGTCTAGAAATATATCTAGATGCATTTGTAAACCACTTAGATAGTCCAAAATATGTAGAAAAACTACAAGTATTGAATATAGATAAAGTATTAAGCTTCAATTATACGAATACATATGAACGTCTCTATGGTAATTCAGAAGTAGAATACGATTATATTCATGGTAAAGCAAATCTTGAACATGATATAGAAACATGTGATCTAGTGCTCGGAATAGATGAATATTTGACAGGAGAACGTAAAAATCAGGATAACGAATACATTGAATTCAAGAAATTCTACCAGCGTATATTTAAAAGGACAGGATGTCGTTATCTCACATGGCTTAAACAATCCCAGGAAGAACGCCTCAATATCTATATCTTTGGCCATTCTCTAGATGTCACTGATAAAGATATCTTGAGACAGCTTATTCTTGCTCGTCATGCCCATACAACCATCTTCTATATTCATAAATCAGATTTGAAAAATCAGATTAAGAATCTTGTAAAGGTCATAGGAGAGGATGAACTGATTGAACGTGCCTATGGTTCTCATATCACAATACATTTCAAGAAGGTATAGAAAAAAGACTCCAATTAGGAGTCTTATTTAATATCGCTGAATAAATCAGTTGAATATACGTTGTTGTCAATTAATTCTTTAAAAGAAGCTTTTACAACAGGTGCATCTTCTTTATAAGTCACACCAAACCATGAATCTTGTACTTCTAATACCTTAACACTTAATTTGTTTTCTCTTAGAAGTTCACCAATATAGATAGGTAATAAATATTCATCCTTTAGTGGATCCTTGATGTTTTCAAAGAATTCTACAAAACCTTCTTTTAAAGTATTTACGAATTCAGGAGTTAATCCCCAGAAGTTCATAGATACATTCACGTTAGGATCAA
>OIYG01000250.1_pt1 | contig 57852 bp, 60 predicted proteins | sample 1587861 | NCBI WGS metagenome assembly OIYG01 (sample SAMN03283272) | human gut metagenome | biome: human-associated habitat; material: feces | host: Homo sapiens | place: Peru | collected 2012
CGTTGGGACGAAGTAAAAATTTATAAACAATGTACCCGTTGCAGGACAACTACAACCTTTAAGCTGAACAATGATATGCAAGACAAATTACAATTTGAATAAATTATATAAAAAATACATATAATAGTATAAAAATAAATAAGGAGAAATTTGTATATGTATGAAGAATTTGTAAAAGAATTCAATTTAAAAGATAAAACAAGAGAAGAGTTAAACACAATATTAGTTCAAAGTATAATTAAAACAAATAAAGATTTACAAAGTGCAAGGAATAATTATGAATTTGCTGAGGGAGAATTAATTGATTACTATTTATATCAAATTAAAGCAAATCAATCTAAATTAAATTATTTAATAAAAAAATCAAAGGCAAATGGAATAACAATTGATAGATTAAAACAAATGGAATTGAGAAATATTCAAATAGATAATGTTATATAATTATATGAATAAATTTAAAAGATGCTTAATAATATTATCTTAAGGACAGGTGATCTACTTGGATTATAATAGTATTATTGCTTTTATTGCATGCATTTTTTTTATATTTATAGTAGGAAAAATTTTCATACTACCACTAAAAACAATATTAAAGTTTATTTTAAATTCAGTAGTTGGTGGAATAATAATTTTTATTATTAACCTAATTGGTGGATTCTGGAATTTTCATATAGGATTAAATATTTTTACTTCAATTATAGTAGGAATATTAGGTGTTCCAGGGACAATACTAGTTATTATGATTAAATTGCTAATTGGTTAAGAATGACAAGAAAATTCTTATAGGAGAAGTTTTACTTCTCTCATTTTTTTGTTGAAAAAAGTCGTAGAATGTGATAAAATATTAACGTAAACTGTTTACGTTAATGATGATAGTATCATCATTAAAACATTTACAAAATAATTTTATAAGGAGGACTATTAATGTCCAAGATTTTTGTGCTACGCACACATGCATTGTTATCCTCACGGGGGATAACACAAAAATTTGGTGATGACAATACAATTGTTGTTCCAATGGTTGTTGTGGATGAATTGCGTAAAATAAAAAAAGAATCTTTTGAAAAGGGGAGGATAGCTAGAGATTTTTTGGAATATCTTAATTCATTTCCTACTGATAAATTAATGTCAGAAGAAGGTGTAAGACAGAATAATGGAAGTTACATTAGAGTGATTAAAAATTATTCTGATATTCTAATAGATTTGGAAGGTTTAACAACAGCAGAAAAAAGAACTTTGCAAACATGTAAAGGATTAATGGATAACGAAACGAAAAAAGTAATTCTTGTTACTAATAATCTAAGTTTACAACTTAAAGCAAAGTCAATAGGGATCAATGCAGAATCTTTTAAAGATGAAGTCTTCCCAAAGTTGTCTCAACAGTATACAGGTAGAGAAACTGTGTATACAAGAGATGAGGTAGTGGATGCTTTTTATGCAAATGGTTTTATAAATGTAGAAGATATTTTTGATTATGAAAAAATAGAATTTATTGAAAATAAATTCTTTGTGATTAATCCAGAAAATAAATCTGCATTAGCTATTTATAAAAATGGCAAGTTAGTAAAACTTAACAATCAAAAAGTATACCCTTATGGTATTACTCCTAAAAATGTAGGACAAAAGTTTATGCTTGAAGCACTACTTGATGAAAATTACCCATTGGTAGTAATAAAAGGTAGTGCAGGTACAGGTAAAACATTTTGCACATTGGCAGCAGGTTTACAAGAAACTATGGAAAATCAAAATTATTCTAGAATTCTTGTAACACGTTCTGTAACAGCGAGTGAACAGTATGGATTCTTACCTGGCGATATTGAAGAAAAATTGTCTCCATATCTTGCAGGTATTAAAGATAATTTATCTATTTTAACTTCTGATAAGCGAAAGCTAAATTCTAAAAAAACAGAGTTTGGTAAAAAGCCAGAAGAAGAAAATGGAGAGTATTATTTTGAAAGAGGTATTGTTCAAATACAAGCAATTGGTTTTTTACGTGGAAGGTCAATTGTTGATACGTATTTCATTATAGATGAAACGCAAAACATTGAACCAGATGTAATAAAATCTATTGTTACAAGAGCGGCTGAAGGTAGTAAATTTATCTTTTTGGGAGATCCAACACAAATAGATAATCCAAACCTTACAGAAAGAAACAATGGATTAGTTTATTTATCAGAGAAGATGAAAGGCAATCCGTTATGTGCACAAGTTTCGTTATATGATGAAGAAAGTGTGCGTAGTGAGCTTGCAAAACAAGCAGCACAAATATTGTAAAATTAAAAAAGAAAGGCACGGAAATATTTCCGTGTCTTTCAAATTTTTATTCTACTGTTACTGATTTTGCCAAGTTTCTTGGTTTATCAACATCTAATCCTTTTTTCTTTGAGATGTAATATGATAATAATTGAAGTGGTATTACTGAAAGAATAGGACTTAAATATTTATTTATTTCAGGGATTTCTATTACATAGTCAAATTTTTTATCTATCTTTTGGTTAGTAATAACAATTGTTTTTGCACCTCTTGAAATTACTTCTTGTAAATTACTTTCAGATTTCTCTAGTAATTTTTTATCTGTCATAATTCCTATTACAGGAAAATTATTTTCTACTAAAGCTATTGGACCATGTTTTAGTTCACCACCAGCATAAGCTTCTGAATGTATATAAGATATTTCTTTTAATTTTAAAGATCCTTCCATTGCAACAGGATAATCAATACCTCTACCAATAAAGAAAGTATCTTTTACGTCATATATATCATCAGCAAGTTTTTTTATAATAGTATCATCTTTTAAAGTTTCTTCTACTTTTGATGGTAATAATAATATTTGTTTTTTTATTTCTTCGATAGTATCATTATCAACAGTTTCTAATGTTTGTGCAATATATAAAGCAATTATATTTAACAAAACAACTTGTGCAGTATACGCTTTTGTAGAAGCAACAGCAATTTCTGGCCCAGCATGTGTATATATATACAAATCTGCTTCACGCGTTATAGAACTTCCAATGACATTTGAAAGAGCTAATGTAGTAGCACCTTTTTCTTTTGCCAATTTTAAAGCTTGAATTGTATCTGCAGTTTCACCAGATTGACTAATGAAAATTGCTAATGTGTGTTCATTTACCAAAGGGTTTCTATATCTGAATTCAGAAGCCATATCTACCTCTACAGGAATTTGGCATAGATTTTCAAATATAGATTTTACAGCTAATCCGGCATGCATAGCTGTACCACAAGCTACTATAAAAATTTTATTAATATTAGATAAGAAATCTTTTGAAAAAGATATATTATCTAATTCTATATTTTCTTTGTTTAGTTTAAATCCTATAGTTTCTCTAATAGATACTACTTGTTCATTTATCTCTTTTAACATGAAATCGTCATATCCATTTTTTTCTATTGCTGAAGCATCCCAAGAGATTTTTTCTATTTTCTTTTTTATAGGATTTAAATCTTTATCATAAAAATTTAATTTATTTGCATAGATTTCCACAATATCACCATCTTCTAAAAGATAAAAATCTTTTGTATAAGATAATACTGCAGGAATATCTGATGCAATGTAGTTACTGTTTTTTGAAGTACCAATTACTAATGGGCTATCTTTTTTTGCTACTATAATTCTATCTGGAAAATCCTCACATAAAACTTCAATAGCATAGCTTCCTTCTAAATCATTACAAGCTAGGTTAACAGATTTTAAAAAGTCATTTCCAGAAGCATAGTAATAACTAATTAGATTTGGTATAACTTCTGTATCTGTTTCAGATATAAATTTATATCCATTATCCATTAAGAACTTTTTTATATCAGTATAGTTTTCAATAATACCATTATGAACAACACTGAATTTATTTGTGTTATCAGTATGTGGATGAGAATTTGTTTTACTTGGTTTTCCATGAGTAGCCCATCTAGTATGAGCTATACCAATTGTTGAAGTGGAGTTTGAATTTTTAAGTAATTCACTTAAGTTTTTTACTCTTCCTTTATCTTTTGTGATTGTGATTTTGGAGTTTTCTATTGTAGATATTCCAGCAGAGTCATATCCTCTGTATTCTAATTTTGTTAATCCGTCTAATAATATAGGAACAGCTTTTTGAGTTCCTATATATCCTACTATTCCGCACATATTTAAATAAACCTCCATTATTAATATACTAAAGGCTAGTCTACATGATAATACTTTTGTTTTAATATTACTATTAATTTTTGTATATTATCTGATGACAGTAGATATGCCATAGAACTATCCGCCGAAATTTTCGATAAGTTCTATCCTCGTTAGGCCACATTAGCCCCTGGCGCTTGAAAAAATATTCTCCTTTCTATTAATTTGCCTTTGTTTAATTATATTATACTAAAATATAGAATGTTGCAATATTTTATTTATTTTTTTTAGTAATTATGATATAAATATTATATAAATAATGGAGGATAAACAAATGAAAAAAAATAAAATATTATTGATATTATTAGCTTTTGTAACTATAATATTATTATCATCAAAGGTAGAAGCAAGTAGTGGTTCATATTCTATAGATGAAATAAACATGGATGTTGTAGTTCAAAAAAATGGTAGTGTAAAAATAAATGAAGAGTTAACATACAACTTTAATGGATCTTTTAATGGTATTTATATTACAATACCATATGGTGTTAATGATAATAAATATGACGAAATACGTAAGCAAACATCATTAGTAAATGATAGTTATTATAATGCTAGTACATATAGAATAGACAGTGTGTATGTAGAAAATAAAAGTTATAAACAAACTTATTCTGCAACAAATGGAGAAAGTGGAGTATACACAATAGAAAAAAACAATACTAATAATGTAGATAAAATAAAAATATATTCACCAACAACATATAGTAAAAAAACTTTTAATATATCTTACACATTAAATAATCTTGCAATAAAACATAATGATATAGGAGAAATATATTATAACTTCATTGGTGGAGATTGGGATAAAACAATAAAGAAACTTAATATAAATATAAATTTACCTAATAATTCTAGTAAAGAAAATTTATATGCATTTGCACATGGACCTAGTAATGGAGTAGTAACAATACAAGATAAAAATAATATAAATTTATATGTAGAAAATGTTGGAAAAGGAAATTATGTTGCAGGAAGAATATTGTTTGATAAATCTAACATATCAAGTAGTAATAAGGTCAGTAATAAAACAGCTTTGGATTCTATAATGCAAGAAGAAAAAGCAATATATAAGGAAATAAATAAAAAGTATGAGTTTAATAATAAATTATTGATATTGGCGATAGTATTGTTAGTATACTGGTTAATATTAATGCTTATATTTGAGAAAGACAAAAAGTATACAGTTGGAAGCAATGATGAAGAAATGTTTGAAAAATATAATCCATTAATTGCAGGATGTTTACAAGGAAATAGAAATGTATTGCCAAGAGATATAATCGCAGTAATATTGGATTTAATTAATAAAAAATATTTAATTTTAAGAATAGAACAACACTCACAAAAAGAAAACTCAATATTAGAGAAAGTTAAACATGGAAAAAAGAAAATAGAATATGACTATTATATATCTATTAATAAAGAATCAACATACCAACCAGATGCAATAGAAAGTGACATAGTGGATTGGGTAATGCGTAAAAAAGATACAGATGTAAATTTACTTGATAGATTGGAAGATATGCCAGAAACAGAATCTGGAACTGAAAGATTTGAAGAATTAGATAAAAAAGCAATGCAACAATTAAATAATTTGGGAGCTAATAAGGCAAAAGTACCATGGGTGATTAAAGCCTTAAACAATATGATATTTGTTTTTGGAATAGTATTGGGTATAATTAATATAAAAAATGCAATATCAATTATGGATGCAAATATTTCTATTATGGTAATATCTATTTTAATAATAACACTACCATTAATATTAATGTTAATAACAATACCAATAAAAATATACTATTACACAAAAAAATCAGTAAATAAATTGATACAAAAAATTAATGGACAAAAAATAACAACTACTACAATAAGTATAATTTTAATATTTACTTTTATAATAATTATTACAATGATTTTTACTAAAAATCAAATAGCACTAGTAACAGAACTACTTATAGGGGTTTCAACACTAATAATTTTAACAGATGATTTGATGATGAAAAATGATCCAATAATAGCAGAAGACTACAGTAGATTAAATGCTTTAAAATATAAAATTGAAAATTATTCTATGATGCAAGACAGAGATATGAAAGAAGTTGTTTTGTGGGAGAAATATTTGGCTTATGCTGTATCATTTGGAATTGCAAATAAGATTTCACAATATATTAAGCCTATGATTGAAGATGAAAATATTACATATATGATTAATGATAATATAATGTCAACATATATTTTTAATGATTATGATTATTTTACAATGCATATGGCAACATCATCAGAAATGAGAGTAGATGATATGTTAAGTAACATTGGAAGTAGTGGTGGCTTTTCCGGAGGAGACAGTGGAGGCTTTTCTGGAGGTGGCGGATTCTCTGGAGGTGGAGGTGCTGGCCGGAGGAGGCGGTGCTTTCTAAAAGAAATGACATTTGTCATTTCTTTTTTTTACTAAATATGATAAAATAAATTTGGTGAAGAAAATGTTTGATATTGAAGCAGAGATAAAAAAACTTCCTAACAAACCAGGCGTTTATATAATGCATGATAAAGATGATACAATAATTTATGTAGGAAAGGCAATATCTCTAAAGAATAGAGTAAGACAATATTTTAGGAAAAATAATAAAACAGCAAGAATAGAAAGAATGGTATCACTAATAGATCATTTCGAGTATATTGTTGTTGATAATGAAGCTGAAGCATTGATTTTAGAGTGTAATTTAATAAAGAAAAATAGACCTAAATTTAATGTTTTATTAAAAGATGATAAAACATATCCATATATAAAAATTGATTTACAATCAGAATATCCAAATGTTTTTATAACAAGAAAAATACAAAATGATGGAAGTAAATACTTTGGACCTTATGCAAACCCTGGTAGTGCAAAAGAAATGGTTGACTTTATAAAACAAAAGTTTAAAATAAGACAATGTAAAAATTTTAAATCAAAAGATAGGGCTTGCTTAAATTATCATATAGGAAGATGCATGGCACCATGCATAAATAACATATCTCGAGAAGAATATATGAAACAAATTGATGAGATAATTGAACTATTAGAAGGAAAAACAGATAAAATAATAAAAGATTTACAAAAAGAAATTGTTGTAACTTCAGAAAAACAAGAATATGAAAAAGCAGCATATTTAAGAGATAAAATGATAGCTATAGAAAACATTTCTCAGAAACAAAAAGTGTCTAACATAAATGAAAATGATATTGATGTTATAGGTATAGCAAAAAATGAACTTTGTGTTTGTATAGAAGTATTTTTTGTAAGACAGAGTAAGATGATTGGTAGAGAGCACTATTTCTTTAATGATTTAGTAGATATGGAAAATAGTGAAATTATATCAAGTTTTATAAAGCAGTTTTATTTAGAGAGCGAAAACTTACCAAGTAAAATTATGATTGGTGAGGTAATAGAAGATAAAGAAGTGCTAGAGGAAATTTTTACAAAAAAAGCAGGAAGAAAAGTTGAAATAAGACATCCATTAAAAGGTAAAAAGCTTAGATTTGTAGAAATGGCTGAACGAAATGCAAAAGTCACTTTAGATAATAAATCAAATGATAAATACAATGTTTTAAATGAATTAAAAGAAGTACTTTCATTGGAGAAACTTCCTAGAAAAATAGAAAGTTTTGATATTTCAAATTTATCTGGAACTAACATAGTAGCTGGAATGTGCGTTTTAAAAGATGGTATAGTTGACAAGAGATTATCAAGAAGATTTAAAATAAAAACATTGTATTCACAAGATGATCCAGCGTGTATGAGAGAAGTTGTTTCAAGAAGAATAAAACATTCAATAGATAATCCAAAAGGTGGATTTGGAAAATTACCGGATTTAATATTTGCAGATGGCGGAATAACACAAATTAATGCAATAAAGGAAGCTATATCAGAGTATAATGTAAATATTCCTGTATATGGAATGGTAAAAGATGATAAACACAGAACAAGAGCATTAATAGATGAGAATAGAAATGAAATAAAAATATCAGAACAATTAATGAATGTTATTACAAACTTTCAAGATAATGTACATGATACTGCAATAAGTTATCATCGAAAATTAAGAGATAAAGAAATGACAAAATCTAGTTTAGATAATGTTAATGGAATAGGAGAAATTAAAAAGAAAGAACTCTTAAAAAGATTTGGTAGTGTAGAAAAAATAAAAACAGCAAAAATAGAAGATTTAGTGGCAATCAAAGGAATAAATAGAGAACTTGCAGAAAAACTAAAAAACATGTAAAAAACTTGTACACGATTATTGTAATAAAAGTCCTTTTACAGAATATATTATAATAAATATATTTGTAGGGGGATTTTTATAATGCAAGTTACAAAAGATAGTTATATTTTATCTAGAAATGTTATAAGGGTGAATAATAAAACAAATAAGTTTTATAACTTTATAAAAAGGAACAGATTTATTATTGGTGCAAGTGGTGTGTTTTTTGGATTAGTAATAATTGAAATAATTTTATTAAATCAATTTTATACACTATTGTTTAGAATAACAATGTAATACTGGAAAAATGATTAAAAATATGTTAAAATAGAAAGGTAATGTATAGAAAGGAGATATACATGCCTTTTTGCATGTATTAAAAAATATGAATATTGCAAGTGATTGGAAAGATTATGAAATATTAGATATGGCAAATGGAGAAAAACTAGAAAGATGGGGAAATGTATTTTTAGTTAGACCAGACCCACAGATAATTTGGAAAGATAAATCATATCCTCAAAAATGGAAAAAAGTAAATGCAAAGTATCACAGGAGTAAAACAGGTGGAGGAGCTTGGGAATATAGTAGTAAAATGCCTAAAACATGGCAAATAAAATATAAAAATTTGACATTTAATATAAAGCCAATGGGATTTAAACATACTGGATTATTTCCAGAACAAGCTGTTAATTGGGATTGGATGATAGATAAAATAAAAAATGAAAAAAGAGAAATCAAAGTTTTAAATCTATTTGCTTATACGGGTGGAGCAACAGTAGCATGCCTTTCAGCAGGAGCTAGTGTGTGTCATGTTGATAGTTCAAAAGGAATGGTTACATGGGCAAAAGAAAATGTGGTTTCATCAGGATTAGAAAAAGCAAGTGTGAGATACATAGTAGATGATGTGGTAAAATTTGTAAATAGAGAAATAAGAAGAGGACACAAATATGATGCTATAATAATGGATCCACCATCATATGGTAGAGGAACAAATGGAGAAGTATGGCAATTTGAAAATAACATATATGATTTAGTAGAATTGTGTAGCAAAGTGCTATCAGATAATCCATTGTTTTTCTTAATAAATTCATATACAACAGGAATTTCAAGTACTGTGTTAGAAAACATATTAAGATTAAATATAAAAAATAAAGGTAAGTATTCATGTGGAGAGATAGGACTTCCGATGACAGAATCAAAAATGGTATTACCATGCGGAATATTTGCAAAATGGGAAAAGAATTAGAAAAGAAGGAATATATATGCAAAAATTAAAAATATTATATGAAGACAATCATATAATTGTAGTTGAAAAACCACCTAATGTTCCATCACAGGCTGATAAAACTACAGATGAGGATATGCTAACTATAATAAAAAGATATATAAAAGAAAAATATAATAAACCAGGAAATGTTTATTTAGGGTTAGTTCATAGACTAGATAGACCAGTTGGTGGTGTAATGGTATTTGCAAAAACATCAAAAGCAGCTTCAAGATTGAGTGAACAAGTAAGAAACAAAACTTTTAAAAAAGAATATTTAGCTATTGTAGATGGAAAATTGGATGTAAAAAGTGGAATTTTAGAAGATTATTTAGTAAAAAATGAAAAAAATAATTTAAGTAAAGTAACCAATAAAGAAACAAAAAATGCAAAATATGCAAAACTAGATTATGAAGTTCTAAAATATAACAAGGAAATAAACTTATCAGTTTTAAGAATATTGTTACATACAGGCAGACATCATCAAATAAGAGTGCAACTAGCCAATATGGGACATAGTATATGTGGAGATCAAAAATATGGAACAAGAGGAAGAGGAAAGCAGATATCACTCTGGGCATATAAACTAACAATAGAGCATCCAACAACAAAAGAAAGTATGACTTTTATAGATGTACCAGAAAAGATAGGACCATGGGTAATATTAGAAGATATTATGTAATATATATAAAACACAATAATTTATTTATGAAATGAGTTATTGTGTTTTTTATATATAAAAGCAGCACTTTTATATATAAAATAAAAATAATTAAAAATCAGATATAAAATTACCTTAACAAAAGCAAAGAGGTAATTAAATGATAGATAAAATATGTAATTATTTAACTAATAAAATAAAAAATAAAGTTACAGATATTAATGAGGAAAAAGCAGAAGTTATAAATTATGGATTACATTTATTAATAGGAGAAATTCCAAAAACTTTTATTTTTATTGCCATAGCTGCAATATTAGGAGTTTTAAAAGAGTTTTTTATTACAGTATTAGTTGTATTTCCTTATAGATCAGTATCAGGTGGATTCCACTTAAAAACTCATTTGGGATGTATACTATGTACAAGCTTTTGTTATTGCGGAATACCATATATAAGTAAGTTAATTAATATTGACAATATAACGAAGATAATTCTTATAATTCTTACTTGGATATTTGGAATGATAATGTGCAAACTATATGCACCAGCAGATACCGAGAATGTTCCAATATTAAGAAAAAAAGATAGAAAACTAGACAGAATACTATCATACATAATTCTTACTGTAACATTGATTATAGGAGGATTAATAAACAATAATACAATTTCTAATATTATCATTCTAGGAATGTTAATTCAAAGTATGATGATATCAAGAATTGCATATAAAATAACAAATAACAAGTATGGACATGAAGTTTATATAAATTGATGATATGTGTTGCCGGCACAATTCATATAAATAATAATATATACTAAGGAGGAATTGAGTATGTTAAAATTATTAGCAAAAGTAGCAGAAAAATGTGCTAAATCTACAAATACAGCATGTACATGGTTTGGATGGTGGCATCAACCTAAAATGCCAGCATCACTAATAAAAAAAGACTAAAAAGAGAAGCCGTTGGCTTCTCTTTTTATATATTATAAATTTCTAATTGTTGTTTAAACAATCTTTCAGTTTTTGTTGTATATAAATTTAGATTATTGTTTCTTTTTAATATTTGTCTTACTTCCCATAGGCCTAAACCAGTATTTTTAGGTTTAGTAGAATAATTTTTTTCGTATATTTTATCTGTGTCAATATTTTTGTCTTTATATGTATTTTCAATTATTAGTAATTGTCTATTATGTCTTTGGTCATTTCTAATGTGTACATAAATGTTCCTTTCATCACATTCATCTGCAGCTTCTATTGCATTATCAAGTAATATGCCAAGAATTCTTGTAAATTCATATATTTTCATATTAATTATATTTAAATCCATAAATACTTCTACACTCATGTTTATATTCAAATTAGATGCTTTATCATATTTAGCAGTCACTAATGCATAAATAGCAGGATTATTTATAATATCTGGAGTAAGTGCTGTTAAATTATTTACTTTTATAACATCTGTTTGAATTTGTTCAAAATAGTTTGTAAGACCATTCATATCTTTTGAATGGACATAACCACCAATAGTACAAATAATATTTGAAAAATCATGTCTAAAACCTCTAATATCGTCTTGTGCAACTTTTAGTATTCTATTGTGCTCTTTTTCTTGTTCTAAATTTAAATTTGCAATTTCTAATTGAGATGTTTTTATTAAACTGTAAATACTAAGTAAAAAATATACAATTAAAGTTAGATTACTAAGAATTACAATATATATAGGTAATTTATTTAAATAAAAACCAGTTATAAAGAATTGAACAGCCATTGCTAAAAATGCAAAAATATAGTTTATAATTATTACAATTTTTACTTTTCTTTTCATATTTTCTAATATAGCTATTTGAAACTTAGAATATTTTATTATAATGTATACAATAAAAACAAACAATTGGATCATTAATCCAATAAATAGTCTAAATATAGGAACATATAAAAAAGATAAAATATCAAAATGGAGTATGTCAGATAAGATTTTGGTTATTAAAGATTCACAAAGTACACTTGTAAAAATAGATACAAGAGTACATAGAATAGACTTTAATATTGAAACATCTAATATGAAATGTATACTTAATACAATTATAAATAAATTTATAATTGATTTGTATGGATTTGGAATAAATATTCCAGATATGTATAATAAAATAGATATGAATATAATATATCTTATTTTTTGTTTTTTAGAAACATCAATATTTAATAAAGTGGTAAATATCAATGTATTTATAGTTGACTCGATAAAATTAATAGGCAGAATAATTATATTAGATAATAATTCATTTTCTGTTGTTAATGCTGTCCATATTATTTGAAAAATTTGCATTTTTAAAAACCTCCATCAAGTTATTTTTATATTTCGGACCTATTTCGCAAGATAAATCATTTTTAAATAAAATTCTATTTTTATTTGCGCTGATATTTAAAATATTATCAGCATTAGCAATATAAGATTTGTGACATCTTATAAAATTGTCAGGTAGTATACTTTGAATTTTACTAAAAGAGTTATATGTTTCATAGCTATGAGAGTCTGTACAAAAAACAAGCTTCATACCATCTTTTTTTATATAATTAATTTCAGAATAATTAATTATAGTTCGATTATTTATATAGATAAATCTTTTATTAGAAAATTTTACGTCTTCAAGCAATCTCATTATTGTCACTTCTAATCTTTCAATTGTTATAGGTTTCGGAAGATAATCAAATGTTTTTACAGAATAAGCAACTAAAGAGTATTCTAAATGACCTGTAGAAAAAATTATATAGACACCTTTGTTATTTTTTCGAATTCTTTTTGCTAATTCTAATCCAGATATATCAGAATTTAAGTTGATGTCTAATATAATAACATCAACATGATTATTTTCAATAAAATCAAGTACATCAATTGAATTATCAGAAGTAAAAGTTATTTTTGCTTCAATATCGTGTTTAACAAATAAGAATTCTAACATTTCCTTTAATTTATTGACAATAACCAAGTTATCATCACAAAGAACAAAATTTAACATATTTATTTCCTCCATATAATATAGTTATTATATCAAGGTATTACTTATCATTAGTAAACACTTGTAAAATACAAATGACAAAATACAAGATTTTACCTTATATTTCCATTTTTATAAACAATATAAAGCATATTATGAAAATTGTCAAGAAATAATAATTCAAAAGTATAAAATAAATAAAATGTTTAAATCCGTAATAGATCTAAAAATAGAATAAAATTTTAATTTGATTAATAAGTTTTAACTAGAGTAGGAGGAGTTTATTTATGAAAATAAATTATAAAATAACGCTAAGCATATTAGGAATAGTTATATTGATGGCTGTAAGCATATGTATGATAAATTGGGATAATAACAAATCAAAAGTGGTTCAAACAAGTTCAAGTGCGGAATTATCAAATAAAAAAATAGAATGGGGAATAAAAAGAGGCAACAATCATGAACAACCAGATTTAGGAAAAAGAAATAGAGAACTAATAGAAAAATATAATGGATTAGCAATGGGAAATTCAGAAAGCAAACAAATATATATAACCTTTGATTTAGGATATGAAGCGGGATATACAAATACTATATTAGATATATTAAAACAAAATAATGTAAAAGCCACTTTTTTCATAACCGCACACTATGTAAATACAAGTGCTGATATAGTAAAACGAATGATAGATGAAGGTCATATAGTTGGAAATCATACAGTAAATCATAAGAGTATGCCAAGTTTAACAGAAGAACAACTAAAGGAAGAATTAATGAATTTACATACAGCAGTATATGATAAATTCAATTATGAGATGCACTATATGAGACCTCCAAAGGGAGAGTACAGTGAAAGAGTACTAAGTCAAACAGTGAAATTGGGATATGTGCCAGTTATGTGGAGTTTTGCATATGCAGATTGGGATGAAAAGGCACAACCAAGTAATGAAGAAGGAACAAATAAAATAATTAATAACCTACATAATGGTGAGATAATGTTATTACATGCAACATCAAAAACTAATATGGAGATTTTAGATACAGTAATAAAACAAATTAAAGAAATAGGGTATGAGATTAAACCTATTGATGACTTTGCTAAATAAATATTATATTCTAAAGGTGTGAGATAAAATGAAAAGAAAGAAATCAAAGAAATATACAAAATTGGATAGTTTACTGGAAATGCCAAGAGAAGTGGTATCTACAGATGTTAAAATGACCATATTAGGTTTTAATGAAATAATTATAGAAAATTATAAGAATATCTTAGAATATGAAGAGTTGTTTATAAAAATAAATATTTTTGAAGGCACTATTAATATTCATGGGTTTAATTTAAGGCTAGAACAAATGACAGATGACAATATTAAAGTGATAGGTAAAATAGACAGTATTGATTTTGAAGAGGCATAATTATAAGGAGGAATAATAGTGTTTATAAAAATATTTTTTAATTACTTGTTGGGATATTTGAATATTACAATAGAGGGATTCTTTGTTGAGCGCTTTATTAATATTTTGGCAAGTAAGAAAATATTTTTATGGAATGTAAAAAAGAAAAATTCTAGTTTATTATGTGCCAATATAAGTATTAAAGATTTTAAAGAGATAAAAGATATAGCAAGAAAAACAAAATGTAAAGTAAAGATTAATAGAAAGAAAGGAGTACCATTCGTATTTAATAAATATAAAAAAAGAAAAATATTTATAATGTTATTATTACCTATAATAATTATGATAATGATTTCTTCAATGTATGTATGGAATATAGATATTGTTTCATCAGGAAATATAAATGAAAAGGAATTATTAGAACAATTAAATGAAAAAGGTTTAGCTGTTGGAAAAATAAAAAGAAATATAGATACAAAGAATATAATAACTAACATTAGACTTGAGAGATCTGATATCTCATGGATGGAAATAAATTTGAAAGGTACAAATGCAATAGTAAATATAGTAAAAGCTGAAGAAAAGCCTAATATAATAGATGATAATGAATATTGCGATATTGTATCAGATAAAAAAGGCATTATTACTAAAATAACAGCACAGAGAGGAACAATAGCTGTAAAAGTTGGAGATATTGTAGAGGAAGGAACAAAACTAATATCAGGAATTATGGAGGGAAAGTATACAGATCCAAGATATGTCCATGCAAAGGGAGAAGTTGAGGCAAAAGTATGGTATACAAAGAGAAGAAAATCTAAATTTACTAGGGAAGTAAGTAAACAAACTGGTGCGGAAAAAGAAAAATATAGTATTATTTTTAACAATTTTAGAATAAATTTATATAAAAGCCTTCCAAATTTTGAAAAGTATGATACAATAAGTGAGAACAAAAAAATAAAATTATTTTCAGATTTTTATTTGCCAATTTCAATACAAAAAGATACTTATAAAGAAATTAAAACAAACGATATCACTTACGGAAAACAAGAATTACAGAATATTCTAATTAGTGAAATGGAAAAAGAATTTGAACAAGAAAATTTTAATAATAAAGAGATTACTAATAAAACAGTTAATGTATATCAAGGAGACCAGAATACTTTAGAAGTGGAACTTACATATGAAGTTCTAGAAAATATAGGAACTGAAGAAAAAATAGTTAAAGAATAAATTTAGAAAGTTATTTTTTAGCTCAATATTACAGATGAAGGGGTTAGAAAGTATGGAAGAAAGAAGATTAAGAGTATACCAACAAAAAACGTTTTTTTCAAAAATAGGAACGACACTAAGCAAAATATTAGTACCAACTAGAGTTGGATTTAATAGTATGATGATTACAGTAAAGAGAAATAACTTGTTGAAAGCATTTGAAGCAGTTCAAAACTTTGACGATGAAGACAAAGAAAAGAAAGAAAGTTTAAATAGAAAATATGAAGATACATTTGCTTTATATTTAGAGTCAATAGACAAATATGTAATGGATTCTGTTTATAAAAAAGTAAAAAATGGTACAGCTACACCATTTGAAGAAGAAGCACTTTCTAAATATTATATGGTTACACACTTAAAAGAAACTCAATACTTAGAATATAAATACAGAAAGCAAAAATATTTATTAGAATTAGATTACGGAACATTAAAAGATTCAAAAAAAACAAAGTTAAAGGAAAGATATATTAAATTTTATATAAATAAAATGGATATATTATATAAGGGAATACTAAAGAATTATTCTATACAGTTAGCAGACAATTTGAAAACTTCAGCAAATGATAAAAATGAGATATTTGATAAAGTTTTTGATACTATAGAAGAATATATAACAAATATCTTGAATTTAAAAATGAAAGATGAATCATCAAATCTTTCAGAAGAAACATTAAACGAATATGATAGATATTCAAAATTCTTAGCAGGAAAATTTGATTCTATAGATATAATAGAAAAGAAGAGTATAATTTTAGCAATAAGCAGAAGATTATTTACACATAGCTTACCGTTAATAATTGCAGAGCAATGTTATGAACAGTTACTAAATGAAATTCGTAGTGAAATGGTATACGCTAAAAATGATAGAAAATTTAATAAAGCATATAAAATGTTGTTAAAAATACTAGACGAATATAATGTAAACTTATTATCAACAAAAATATATTGGGAAAAACCAAATGATAGAGAAGAATACAAGAAATTCTGGGAAGAGTATAAAAAGATAGACAAAATAGAAGATGAAAATGAAAAAGAATTAAAAAAAGAAATTTTATATGTAAAAAAAGATTTGAAACAATTATTAAAAGAAGAAAAAAGATACAGACTAGTTATAAAAGAATATAAAGAAAAATTAGTAAAACTAGGAGCAATGAAAACAATCAAAAATACTTGTAAAACATGCCAAGGAGAACTTTCAAAAGAAAATAAAAAGAAAAAAACTCAAAAGGAAAAAACTAAAACTATAAAAAAAGAAACTAAACCAGCAAAAAGAGGAAGACCTAAGAAAGTAGAAACAGAAGCAAAAACTGCCAAGAGGGGAAGACCAAGAAAAACAAACATAAATGAAAATAAATAAAAATAAGAGGTTAATAATGAAGAAATTTTCAGAAATAAATTTTCTAGATATTGAAGAAAACGATGAATATAAAAATACTATAGATACAGTATTAAAAAAAGCTTTTAAAACAGAAAAATTGGACAAGTCTAATATTTATATAAATATTATTTTAACAACACCAGAAAATATAAGAAAAGCAAATAGAGAATATAGAAACATAGATAAAGAAACAGATGTGTTATCATTTCCAATGTTCGAAAAAGATGAAATTAATGAAATAAAGAAAACTAAATCAGAAGTTTTTGATGTTCTTGGAGATATTATAATTTCAATAGATAGAGTAAAAGAACAGGCAGAAGAATATGGACATAGCTTTGAAAGAGAATTGGCATATATGACTATCCATGGCTTTTATCATTTGATGGGATATGATCATATGACAGAAGAAGAAAAAAAAGAAATGAGAGAGAAAGAAGAGAATGTCTTAGAACAGTTAAATATAATTAGATAAAGGAAAATTTGAAATGGAAAATGAAAACAACAAAGAAGTAAAAGAAAAGAATGTGGCAAAAGAAAAAAAATTAAAAAACGATAGTTTTATAGAGGCGTGGGAAAATGCTTTTAATGGAATTATATATGCAGTTACTACACAAGGAAATATAAAGAAACAACTAGTTATTGCTATAGCAGTCATGATAATAAGTCTGTTTTTTAATCTAACACGAGCAGAATTTTTATGTCTAATGTTTACAGTAATTTTGATTATTGTTGCAGAAATGATTAATACAGCAATAGAAACAGTAGTTGATTTGTATACTGATTTATATCACCCAAAAGCAAAAATTGCTAAGGATGTAGGAGCAGGAGCAGTTGTTATAGCGGCTATAAATGCTTTAATAGTAGGATATTTTTTATTTTTTGATAAAATAGCAGATATAGGATTGAATTTTGTGAAGAATATTGCAGAATCACCTACACACTTAGCTTTTGTAGGAATATTTATAACAATCATATTGGTAGTTACTTTAAAAGCTGCTAGTACAACCAATAAGCATAAGTTAATAAAAAATAACTTTATGCCAAGTGGAGCCACAGCAATAGCATTTGCAGCAAATACAATAATTTGGATTTCAACAGACAATATAGTTGTGTTAACATTATCATTAGTAATGGCAATATTAATTGGTGAAAGTAGAGTTGAAACTAAGAAAAGAACCTTAAAAGAAGTTATAGTTGGTGGTATAACAGGAATGGCTGTAGCATTACTTATATATGGAATAGCAGAAGTATTTTTAAAAATATTTTAAAGGGGATTTATTATGGGTAAAAATAACACAGGAAAAACAAAAGGTTTGGTAATAGTACTTGTTTTGTTAATAATAGTAGCAGCAATTTTATTAGTATATAAAATAAAACTTGGTAAGGATGAACAAACAGAAAATGGCAATAGTATATTAGCTGGAATATTGAAAGAAGAGCCAAAAGAAGAAATAAAAACTTATTCTGGAACGGAAAGACCGATAGCAGTGATGATAGACAATGTTGGAAGTGCAAGACCACAAGCAGGATTAAATGATGCATATATGGTATATGAGATAATAGTAGAAGGACAACAAACTAGAATGATGGCACTATTTAAAAATAAAGATTTAGATAAAATAGGACCAATAAGAAGCTCTAGACATTACTTTTTAGACTATGCACTAGAAAATGATGCGATATATGTTCACTATGGATGGAGTCCAAAAGCAAAATCAGACATATCAACATTATCTGTAAATAATATAAACGGAATATACGAGAGTGCTTCATCATTTTGGAGAGTAAAAGATAAAACTTCTCCACACAATGTTGTAACATCAACTAAAAAAATATTAGAAATAGCAAAAAGAAAAGGATATGCTACTACATCAACTAAAAAAAGTGTATTAAATTATACATCAAAAGAGGTTGAACTAAGTGACGGAATAGATGCAACAAATATAAAACTTCCATATTCAAAAACATATTCTGTAAGCTACAAATATGATACAGAAACAAAGAAATATACGAGATATTATAACAAAACATTACAAAAAGATTGGACTACAAAAGAAGAAGTAAAAACTAAAAATATAATTATAACGTTTGCTAAAAATTCTCAATTAAATGATGGTTCAGGAAAAGATAGACAAAATTTAGCCAATGTAGGAACATTGGACGGATATTATATAACTAATGGAAAGGCAATAAAGATAAAATGCTATAAATCATCAAGAAGAGATCAAACAGTTTATAAAGATTTAGAAGGAAATGAAATAAAAGTAAATGATGGAAATACTTTTGTTCAAATTGTACCGATAGATGCAAATGTAACAATAGAATAATAAAAAAATAAATGGAGACACAAAAGTGTTTGCATTTATTTTTTTGTTTCCATTGACAAAAATATATTTAAATATATAATAAAAATGAGAAAGATATACGGAGGAAAAAATGTATAAATTAATTGCAATAGATTTAGATGGAACACTATTAAATTCATATGGGGAAATATCACAAGGAAATAGAGAAGCGATAGAGTATGCTTTAAAAAACAATGTAGAAGTTGTTTTAGCATCTGGAAGAGATCCAAAAACAATGGAAAAAATTAGCTTAAATTTAGGGATAAATAATTATTTGATTGCTGGAAATGGTGCAAGTATATATGATATTAAACAAGAAAAAAATATATATGAAAAATTTATTAAACAAGAAAAAGCATTAAAAATAATTCAAATATGCAAAGACAATAGCATATTCTTAAATTTGTATACAGATAAAGGAATTATAACAGAAAGTCTAAATTTTAATGTAAAAGTGTTTAATAGTGAAAATACGCATAAAGCATTAGAAAAGCAGACGAATATAGAGGTTGTAAATGATTTATATCAATATACAAAAGACAATAAATTAAACATATTAAAAATTATAATATGCGACGAGAGTAAAATAATTTTCAATAACATAATCCAAAAATTAAAAATGATCGGAGGAGTTGAAGTATTAGATGTAGAGCATATGTCCAGAAAGAAAATTAGAATAGGAACAGAAGAAATAGATGTAGAATATTTCTATACAGAGATATCTAGTAAGAATGTTGATAAATGGAATGCAATAGAATTTTTAACAGAAAAATTACAAATAAAAAAAGAAGAAGTTATTTGCATTGGAGATAATATAAATGATAAGAAAATGGTTGAAAATGCTGGTATAGGAATAGCTATGGGGAACAGTGCACTAGCAGTAAATAATATAGGAGATTTTATTACTGAAGACAATAATTCTGATGGCGTTAAAATTGCTATATATAAGTACATATAGCTAATATTACATTTGTATTACATCTATATTAATTTTGTGTTACGACCAGACTCGATTTGTTGATTTGAGTCGGGTTTTATTGTACAATATTATTAAATGTAGTATAATGCAATTTTTATATATTTATCAGTGAAAATTGTTAAGGAGGAAAGACAAATGGTAACAAATCCAATTCAAAAACAAAAAAGAAATTCTTTATTAGGAGGACTAGCTATAGGTTTAATCATAGGATTAGTTTTATGTGTAGTACTATATATGTTTTTAACTTCTAAAGCAGGTTCAGTAGCAACTAGCAAAGAAGGAACAATAAAAGTAATAGTTCTAAATAAAGAAATTAAATCAGGAAGTACAGTAACAGCAGCTGATTATTCAGTACAAACTGTAAATAAATCAATAGCACCAACAGATGCTATCGGAGCCATAAATGGTACAGCAGTAGCAAAAATTGATTTATCTGCTGGAACAGTATTATCAAACTCAATGTTAACACAAGAAAATGAAAGACTAACAAAAGATTTAAGAGAACAACAATATAACATGATTACATTACCAACAGATTTAGTCGCTGGAGATTTTATAGATATAAGACTTCAATTATCAGATGGTGGAGACTATATAGTTGCTTCTAAAAAAAGTGTTCAAAAAGCAACAGATACAACAGTATGGTTAAAAATGAATGAAGAAGAAATATTAGCAATGAGCAATGCAATAGTAGAGTATTATACAATGGCAGGTTCAAAATTATATGCTACAAAATATACAGACCCAGGATCACAAGAAGCAGCAGTAACAACTTATTCTCCAAATGACACAGTAAGAGCATTAATGCTAAATGATGATAATATAACATCACAATTACAAGATGGAACAGGAAGACTTTCAGAAAAATTCAAAGCTATAAGAAAAGCAAAAATCGATGCAGAATTAGGAAAATATAGTGAAACAGGATTAGAAAATTTAGAAAAAAATATTAAAGAAGAAATTGAAAGCTTAAAAGAATCAAGACAAGCATATTTTGGAACATTAAACTCAGCTAATTAAGTGTAGGAGACGCTATCTCATGCGTCAACGACCACATTTTTATAGAGATGTCGCAGCTTCGAAATTTATGAAATAAATTTCGAAGTGCGGATGACGACCAACGGGAGGAAAGGAACAAATGAAAAATATAGGATTTATAGGCGCTTTTGATAAATTGGATTTATTATTATATATATCAAAAATTTTAACAATGTTGGGAAAAAAAGTAGTTATAGTAGATACAACATTGGAACAAAAATCTAAATATATAGTACCAGTAATAAGCCCAACAAAATCATATATAACTAGATTTGAAAGTATAGATATAGCAGTTGGATTTGAAACTTACCAAGAAATAGAAAGATATATAGGGCAAACAGAAAATAAAAAAATGAGTTATGATTATGCACTTGTTAATATTGATACAATAGAAGGATTTGAAAGATTCCATGACCAAGAAACTATAAAAGATTTCTTTGTAACATCATTTGATATGTATTCTATAAGAAAAGGTTTGGAGGCAATAAGTAAAATACAACAACCAATAGAATTATCAAAAATATTATTTTCTAGTAAATTAACACAAGAAGACGTATATTATTTAGAATATTTAGCATTAGGATATAAAATAAAATGGAATGAAGAAATAATAAATTTTCCATATGAGACAAATGATTTAGAAGTTATGATGGAAAATGAAAAAGCAAATAAAGTTGGAATGAAAAACTTAACACCTGCATATAGAGAAAATTTGGAATATTTAATAACAAATATAATGCCAGATATAGATTTAGCAAACTTAAGAAGAGTAATGAAAAATATTGAGAAAGAAGGATAACAATGCCTGTAGTAACATTTTGGAGTAATAGTGAAAAATCAATAGGTCAAACAGTATCTGCTTCAACAGTGGCATCAGCCATGGCAATGGAACATAATTATAAAGTTCTATTAATTTGTGCAGATATGCAAGATGATACAATGGAAGATTGCTTTGGAGCGCAACAGTCTAATAAAGAAATTTTAAAAACAATTATATCAAAACCTCAAATGAATCTAGATACTGGAACAAATGGGCTATTAAAAATGGCACAGAGTAATAGAGTAACACCAGAATTGATTAAGGATTATACCAAGATTATTTGGAAAAACAGATTAGAGATTTTGTATGCATCAACAAATAAAGAAATTTCACCAGAAGAACAAATGGAAGGATTTAAATCTATTATATTAAATGCAACAAAATATTATGATCAAGTAATTGTGGATTTAAAAAAAGGTTTAAAGTATCAAACAATATTAGATATATTAGATATGTCTGATGCAATAGTGTTAAATACTGAACAAGGAACTAAAACATTAGAAAAATTTTTCAAGATAAAAGAAATGCAAAAATATATCAATGCATATAAAATTATATGGAATATTTGTAGATACGATGAAAAATCTAAATATAACATAAAAAACTTAAATAGAACAGTATGGAAAAAACAACCAATTTACAATATCCCATACAATACAATGTTGTATGAAGCATCAATGGAAGGACAATTAGCAGAACTATTATTAAGAATAAGAACAATGAAGACAGATGATGAAAATGTTAATTTATTAAAACAAGCAAAAGAATTATCAGAAGGTATATTAGTTAGATATAAAGAACTACGAATGAAAATGTAAGATAAGGAGGAAATCCTAAATGTTTATTAATATTTTGTTAATATTAGCAGTTATAATAATGACAGCCTTTATAATATTAAAATCAATACAAAAAAAACAAAATGCTGAAGTAGAAGAAAAAATAGATGTTGATGAAAAAACATATACATTAGATAAAATGACAGCATTTGTTAAAAGAAGATTAGATGAAATAACAAAGGTAAACTTATATGATATAGGATTGTCAGAAGAGGAATTAAAGAGAAGAAAAAATAAAAAATATGAATTGAAAAAAGCATTAAAAGGTTGTACATATGGAGATGTAAATGATAAAAAATATGTAAAAACATTAATATATGATTTACTATTACAAGAATATGGAGTAACAGAGATAAATATTTCAAAAGCAATACCTTTTGATGTGCCATCACTTCTTACAGCTCAAGATAAATTTGATGTGCTAATATATACATATGAAAAAGAATTTGGTTATGAAGCACTAACACAATTAATTAAAAAGTATGATTTGGCAACACTAAAATATCTACAAGGAGAAGCAAAACCTTGTTATGTTATAACAAAAGAAGAAATTAGCGAGATATATGATAAAGAACAAATCCAACTAACATTCCAAGATAAATTAAATATAGTAACTCAAAGAATTTATCAACATTATAAAGGTTACAGTAGCATAGATGAAGTAAGAGATATGAATATAGATGGCGTATCAGGAGGAGTTTCTGGTTTACCAGAATCATTCTTAAGCCAAGTAGCACAAACAGAAGGAGATTATTTGAATCAAGTTCTAGAAAATAGAGTGCCACGTGCATGTGATAGTATATGGATATTCTTCCAAGGTAAATCAATAAGACTTGAATTCCTATCATTCGGAACAGAAAGTGAATTAAAAAGAGTATGCCAAAATATATACAAATATAATAACCCAGGACAATTATCTGACACAAACGGATATAAAATAAATGAAATGAAAGATGGATCTCGTGTTGTTGTTGTAAGACCTAGTTTCTCAGAAACATGGGCATTCTTTGTAAGAAAGTTTGATGTTAAGAGAGCAACTCTAGAACAATTGATAACATGTGAAGGAAAAGAAAAAGCAATCGACTTGTTAAAGTATTTAGTAAAAGGTGCAAGAATAATTTCATTAACTGGTGAGCAAGGTTGTGGTAAAACAACAATGCTTATGGGTATGATAGAAAACATATATGAAACAATGAATATAAGGGTTCAAGAAACAGCGTTCGAGTTGCACTTAAGAAAAATATATCCAACAAGAAACATATTAACATTTAGAGAAACAGATACAATTTCAGGACAAGAAGGTTTGGACGTTCAAAAGAAAACTGACGGTTCTGTTAATATAATCGGAGAGGTTGCAACAGACCCTGTAGCATCTTGGATGATACAAGCTGCTCAAGTAGCATCTAAATTTACATTATTTACTCACCATGCTAAAACATTTCCAAACCTAGTAACAGCACTTAGAAACTCAATGTTAAGAACAGGTGTGTTCAAGGACGAAAAAACAGCAGAAGAACAAGTTATACAAGTATTAAACTTTGATATTCACTTAGTAAAAGACTTTAGAGGTAGAAGATACATAGAAAGAGTAACAGAATGTATACCAGTAGAAAATAAAAATAATTATACTTTTGACCACAGAAATGAAAAAACGTTAGAAGGAAAATTGGATAAATTCTTAGATAATGCAACAAACTATTTTACAAAAATTACAGATAGAGAAACATACAGATATGTTAATATAATGGAATATGTAAATGATGGATATGTGTTAACAAACAAAATCTCAGAACAAAACTTAAGAGAAATGAGATCAAATATGGATGAAACAGACCAAGAAGAATTTGACAAATTTGTTGAAGAAAACTGGGGAACATATGCAGACAATCTTCAAACAGTAACTACTTCAGCAACACCAACACCTAAAAAAAGAGGAAGAAAACCCAAAAATCAAATTTTAGATATTTAAAATAGGAGGTGAGAAACATATGAGTGATTCATTATTCTATATAATAATAGCAGTAGCTGGCATAGGACTACTAGGAATAATGATATGGTATTTTGTATTATCAAAATCAGTGAATAAAGCAGCTATGAAATATGCAAAAGAATTGAAAAAAGGTACAGAAAAACACACTTTTTCAATGGATATAGTGTATCAAAAATTATATGTTTCTTACACAAAAATACCATTTATAAAAAGATATCTAGCAAAATTAAGAAGAAGACTAGAAATACTAAATGTTGATGATGAATATATGACAAGAAGGCAATCTGCTGCATATTTAACAAAGGCAATTGCGATAATTGTGCCATTAACATTTATAATAATATATGTAGCACATACAAATACACTTTTAATGTTTATACTATTAATTTTTGAAGTATTCATAGCAGAAATATTAATAAGTGGAAGTGTAGATAAGTTAGATAATAAAATACTAAGACAACAAATAGAATTTTTCTCAGAAATAAGACATGCATATCATGAAACAAACATGGTAGAAGAGGCTATATATCAAGTGGCGCAAGATGATGAAAAAGAAGTATCAAGACAAGCAGACAAAATATACGAAATATTAATATCTGATGATCCAGAAACAGAGTTAGAAAAATATTATGATATTGCTCCCAATAGCTACTTAAAAGAATTTGCAGGTATATCATATTTAACAAAAGAATTTGGTGATAGAATAGATGACGATGGTTCATTATACTTAAAAAATATAAATAATATAACACAAGAAATGCAAATAGAAATATTGAAAAGAGATAAATTAGACTATGTATTTCAAAGTTTATCTTTCATATCTATAGTACCATGCTTATTCATAGAAACAGTAAAAAAATGGTCAATATCAAACTTTGATTTTACATCATCATTCTATAATGGAAAACTAGGATTTATAGTACAAACTATATTACTTATATTAACAGCAGTATGCTTTATATTAGTAAGAAAAGTAAAAGATAATGGTTCAATAGAATCTGCATCAACAGAAAATCCATGGCAAAAAAAGGTTTATCAAAAACCATATATTAAAAAAATAGTGGATTTATTTATTCCTAAAAAAGGAACGAAAGACTATAGAAAACTAGTGGATCTACTAAAAAGAGCTGCATCAAAGTTAAAAATGGAGTGGTTATATATTAATAGGATCACATTCTGTATAGTAGCATTTGTACTGTCATTATTGTTGGCAGTTAAAGTTCATGCAATAGCAATAGATTACATATACACAGACACGTCATCTAGTAGTAGTATTGTTGGAATGACAGATTCTGAAAAAGCTGAAGCTCAGAAACAACTAACAATAGACAACAAGTTTTTAGATAAATATAAAGGAAAAAAGATTACAAAAGAACAATTAAAACTTGCAATAAAAACTTCTTCTGATTTTAAGGATGCGACAGATGAAGATATAGATGAGGCAACAGATAGAATTTATACAAAACTACAAACAATAGGAAATGAATACTTAAAATGGATAGAATTAGTATTTGCATTAGGAATCTCATACTTAGGATATATGTCACCAATCTGGCTTTTAAAATTCCAGGTAAAAATGCGTGAAATGGAAATGGAAGACGAAGTAATGCAATTCCAAACAATTATTGTAATGCTAATGAAAATCGAGAGGGTAAATGTTGAAATTATACTAGAATGGCTAGAAAGATATGCAAAAATCTTTAAAGAACCAATAACTAAATGTGTTAATAACTATGAGGCAGGTGCATGGGAGGCTTTAGAGGAATTAAAGAATGACGTAACATTTCCATTATTTATAAGAATAGTAGAAAGTCTTCAATCAGCAGTTGAAAAAATACCAATTAGAGAAGCTTTTGATGAATTAGATACAGAAAGAGACTATTATCAAGAAAAAAGAAAAGAATCAAACAGTAGATTGATATCAAGAAAAGCTTTAATAGGAAAAGCAATTGGATTTGCACCAATGATATGTTTATTTGTAGGTTATTTGATAATACCTTTAGTAGTAATAGGATTAGGAAGTATGGGAGGAGCATTCTCTGGAATGCAGACAACATTATAGAATAAAGTAAGAAAGGAAAAGAGTTATGGAAAATGCTTCAAGAGCTCTTATTATGACAGGAGGAGTATTAATTGCAGTCATAATATTAACCGTTTTGATAAAAACATATAGTAGTGTTGGAAACTTTCAAAGACAACAAATGTCACAAGAAGAAGCAGAACAGATTGAAGAGTTTAACAAAGCTTATACTAAATATGATGGAAAATATGTTTATGGAACAGAAGTTATAACAATTATAAACAAAACATTAGATTATAAAGAAAAACAAGGAATAGAGATAGAAGTAAAAATTAGTTTTTTAGACCCATATGAATACCAAATAAAGAACAAAAAATATACAACAAAAAGTATAAATCTAAAAAATGAATCTGATGTATACACATTTATAGATTTTACGCGAAATAACACAAATTTAAATAATGAAAATGATAGTTCTGATATAAAAAACAGAGCATTTAAATGTACTAAAGTAGGTCAAGATTCAACAACAGGAAAAGTAAATTATATTGAATTTCAAGAAAAAAGGTATAACCAATCAAGTAGTAATCAATAGAAAGGAAATATATTATGGAAAATGCAACAAAAGCATTATTGATAGCAGGAGGAGTGTTAATTGCAATAATAATAATGTCAGTGATGGTAATAACTTTTCAAAAAACAGGTAATGTTTCAAAAACATATGATAAAACAATAGATCAAGAAGAAATAAGTAAATTTAATGAAAATTTTACAAGATATCTTGGTAAAGAACTTTCAATACAACAAGCAATAACAATAACGAACTTTGCAAATAGCAATGGAGTAACAGTTATTGGAAGTGTAAGTACCTCGGATGTGAATGGAGAAACATTAAAGAATAAATATGAATTAACTAACACAAAGTATAACATGGAAACAGGTTATATAGAATCGATAACTTTAAGTAAGAAAGTATCATAATAAAGGAAAAAAATACTAAACATAGAAAAAATATTGCAATAAAAGTATGAAAATAGTATAATAAGAAAGGAAAGAATAGATTGAAAAAAAATTTAATACTTATTTCTGTATTATTATTATCTGTAATAATAATATGTGTTATAGGAATATGGAGCAATCTAAAAAAAATAACATTACAAAAACAGCTAAATAGCGAATATGAACAATATATGAATAAGGACATTTATGGAACAGATGTAGCAACAATATTAAATAAAGCTATGAATAATAATAAACAAAATGGAATAGAGCAGAAAGACGGAAAATATATAGAAAATAATACAAATAGTATTATAGTTGAATTAGTAATGATAACAAATGAAGAAAAAGAAAAAACTAAGACATATAGAATGGAAACAATAGATAAAGTTGGAATAAGCGAATTTATAAAAAACTTTAATACAGCGAAATTTAAAATTACAAAAATGGAATACCATGAACAAACCAGCAAAATTAAATACATTGAAATATCACAGCAATATGAATAAATAAGTTATTAATGTTTTGATTGTAAATAATCAAATTTTATATAAAACAAATACAAAGGAGGAAAATTTTATGGAGAACGCAACAAAAGCACTTTTAATAGCAGCAGCAGTATTAATAGTGATATTAGTAATAGCATTAGGAATGAAAATATTTAATTCATCATCAGGAGCTGCATCATCAGCTAAAAATGCTGCTGAAACTGTAAGCAATTCTACTACAAAAGCAACAGGTTATGCTCAAAATAGTTTTGATAGTACGATGAATGCATTACAATAATAAGTCTATGGATATAACCATAGACTAAAGGGTATTATTGTATGATATCCTTTAGTATGTGGCTAATAAACTAAGGAGGAATATATATATGGAGAATGCAACAAAAGCCTTATTAATAGCTGGAAGTGTGTTGATAACAATATTATTAATAGCCCTAGGATTAAGAATATTTAATTCAACAACTGATACTACCAAAAATTCACAGGCAGCGATGGATACAACTTCAATAATGACTTTTAATGGTCAGTTTACAGGATTTCTTGGAAAAGAAATTTCTGCTGCACAAGCTAGTACTTTAGCACAGAAAATTATTGCATCAAATGCAGTTAATAAAAATCATAGTGTTAAATATGCAGGAAGCAATAGTATACCAACTAGCTTAGAAAAAGGAACATATAAGTGTGAAACAGATGAAAATGGTTACATATGTAATATATATAAAAATAGCTAGGATATAAAATTTGAGGAGGAAAACATGTTATGGAAAATGCAGTTGAAGCTTTAAAACAAGCAGCAGCAGTTTTAATATTTGTAATAGCTCTTACAGCTAGTTTTAACATGTTTTCAAAAGCAAAAGAAACAGCAGATGCAGTAACAACTAGCCAAGATAGCCAAGAATATTTAGAATCGGCAGAGCTAAAAGATAAGTTATATGTAAGTTCAGCAGATATAGAAAGTGGTGAAAATACTAAATTTACTACAGAGGGCTATAGAATAGTTAAAGAAGATGATGTTATTTCTACATTGTATAGGTATAATTTAGAAAAATATGGAGTTACAATAGCAAAAGAAAATGGAGATATAATAGCAAGATATGATAGTAATACAGAAAGTATAGTACGACAATATTATAATATAACTAGTAAAGCTAAAAAAAATTACATAGAACAATTAAAAAATAATACTACAATAAAAAAGTGGAATAATGGTTCAAAATTAGAATTGAAGTATGAGTATAATAATAATAATGAAAATGAGGATTCTTTATGTGAATTATACACATTAGAAGTAAAGGGTTCAAATATTAAATGTGGAGCACCTTGGTATGGAAACGATACAGAAATAAACAAAAGAATAAATGCTGATGTGGGTGGCTATGCTTATAAATTAAATAATCAGAAGAGAGAAATAGGAACAAGTTTACATGACGAATTAAAAAATAAGACAATAGTTGAAGTTGTAAATGAAATAGACAACAGCGATTATTTAAAAGATGATAACGGAGCAGACACTTCATTGCTACAGCAATATGAGTTACCAACAGTAGAAATTGTATATATAATAAAATAAAAAGGAGATTAAAAATGGGAGATTCACTAACAACAATAATCGCAATATTTTTAGCAGCAGTATTAATGTTTATATTTCCGTTGGCAGCAATTGCTGATAGAAATGATGATACATCACAAATGTATGTTCAAACAACATTAGATAATTTTGTAAATAAAGTAGCTGCAAAAGGAACATTAACAAAAGATGATTACGATCAATTAGAATCAACTTTGTCAGCAACTAATAATAGCTATGACATAGAATTAGAAATTGACGTTAAAGATGTAAATCCAGGAAAGAAAACAGATAATCAAAAAATAGGAGATACAACATACTATTCAGTATATACTACTCAAATTGTAGATAGTTTAAATAACTCTACTAGTAATAAATATCTGCTAAGAGAAGGTGACTATATAAAAGTATCTGTAAAAAATATAAATACAACAATATCTCAAATGATAAAAAATGTATTATATGGAATAACAGGAAACGAATCTTATGTAATTGCAGCACAAGCAAGTGGAGTTGTTGTTACAACAGGATACTAAAAAATAAAAATTAGGGGGTTAATTTATTTATACCCCCTTTTATATTAAAAGTAAGAGGTACATATGAAATTACAAAACTTAACAATTATATTTATTATAATAATACTTCCAATAGTACTAGTACTTTCAGCATATATAGGATATGAAGTAAAAACAATTAATAAGCAAAATATGTATAATACAGGTCTTAATACGGCTGTACATGATGCTATATTTGCATATGAAATGAACAGCAAAAATGATGTTTATTCAAATAATGCTGAAAATAAAAGGAGTAATATAAAAGCGTCTGTAAAAACATTTGAAAATAGCCTAAGTAATGCATGTAACTTAGGTTTATATAATAATGATGCAATAGAAGAATATATACCAGCTGTAGTTTTTGGAATGTATGATGGATTTTATATGTATGCACCTTCAGAGACAGAAAATGGATATAAACACAATTTAAGAAATTATGTGTATTACTCTGAACAATTACCAGATACGGATATAGTAATAAGATATACACTAGACAATTATGTTGCGGTTTCTGGAACAATAAATGGAACATATCAGACTAAATCAGGATATTTGATAAATTTAGAAGACTTAGATGGTAGCGATATAAAAGATAAAATAGCAGATACGAATATTAAATATAAGGGAATAGAAATAGGTACAGAAACAATAAGCGAATATAATTATAATGAAAATGAGAAAATTATAAAAGAAAGTAAATTAGTTGGTAATGAATCGGCTAAAGCGTATTATAAAAAAGCTTATGAATTCACAAAATGGTTTACAGAAGAAGCAAAAATAAGTGATAAAGTAGACTATCTAAAAATTGATGCTTCAAATGATCCAGAAGATAAAAATTCAGCTTTTGTACAAAACAAAAATAAAATAATAAAAACAAAAATGGAAAATGTATTAAATTCTTCAATAACAGCATATGCAAACAAAACAAGAAATAGTTATAAAATGCCTAAATTTAATGAAGAAGAATGGGAAAAGATATATAGTAATATTTCAATAGTAGCATTAGTACAAGGTATGAATCTAGGATTTAAAACTTATAATAACTATTGTATTGTAAGTAGTACAAATAATAGTGAATATGTAAATCCAAACTTACTATATTTCACAGATGGAAATTCATATCATGATATTAGATGTAATGAAATAAAAGGAAAAGAAACAACAGGGTACAAAATAGGGGACTTCGAAAAAATAAAATATGAGATAACTGATGAGGAAGGAAAAGTAACAGATACAAACTATTATTATAAACATAATGAATTAGCATGTTATCAGTGCATAAATGGTAGTCAATCTGAAACTACAGATATATATACATATATAAGAAGTGATAGTGCAGATAGCAATGTAAAGAAATCATATTTTACAGCACTTGCAAGAGAAAGAGAAAGAACAGTAAAATTGCTAGAAAAATCATTTAATTCAGAACATATGGATACATATACAGTAAAATATAATATAGGAACAGACGGAGAAGCAAATGGTATCACGCCTCCAGCCTCACAAACAGCGAATATAGGAGCAACAATAACAATACAAGCTTTATCTGAAGCAGACATAAATAAAATGAGAAATCAAGGATTTGAATTTAAAGGATGGATAGCATCAGGAAGCACATTGCAATCTGGAGATATTTATACAGGATATTCGGATATAACATTAATTGCAAACTGGAAAAAAGTAACATATAAAGTAACATTCAAAGCAAATGGTGCAGATCCAGCAGTACAATCAAAAGAAGGAGTTATTGCAAGAAAAAAATACACTGAATCTGACTGGGAATCTGACTGGAAAATTAAAGAGCCGACTAGATATGGATATGAATTTAAAGGTTGGTCATTGTCAGAAAATGGAAATATAGTTAATGAAATAAATGTGACAGCGGATACAACACTATATGCAGTGTGGAGTCAAAAGACAGCAGAACTTGTGTATATGTTGGATGGAAATCAAGTTGGAGATTCAATAAAAGGATTGAAAGTAGGTAATACATATAAACCAAGTACTACCATATTAAATAATCAAGAAGGATATGAAAATAAAATATTACTTGGATATAGCTATGATGGAGGAACAATAGATTATGGTAATAGTATGACTATACCAAATCAATCACTAGTAAAATTAAATGCTGTATATGTTGAAAATGATTTACAAATAAATGTTACACAAAACGAATCAGGTAAGAATATAAATTCATATAGTGAAGGTAAAACATGGTATACCAATACAGGTGGAGTAATAACAGCTACAATATCAGCAAAAAAAGACGAAGGAAATCCACAAATAAATTCAGAAATTGGAAATCAACAAGCAAACCGTATTGATAAAAGTGGAAATAGTTATACATTATACTCAAATAATGAAGGAACTAACAACATAAATGCAAAATTAACGTTATCAAAAGATGGAGTAAAAAGAACAATTGAAAAAACTTTTTCTATAACAGTTGATAGAACACCGCCAGTATATAACAAGTGTAAAAGTAGAACTGTAGTAGATTTCAACGGGAAATTAGCTTTATTATATATTGATGCATATGATTCGGGGTCTGGAATTGCTGAGATAAAAATATTACCAGGGACACTAGAACTCAATACTATAGATAATATTAACTTAATAGGTGAGTATAGCTATAAAAATTATTCACATGTAAGTCTATCTGCAATATCTTATAATGATAGGCACTATCATAAGTTAAGAATAACAGATAAGGCTGGTAATTCAATAACTACAGAACAACATAGTCATTAATAAAGTGATTAAAATTTAAATTCATAATTAACTCAAACATGGTTATCATAACAATAGGAGATGATGACCGTGTTTTTATTTTTAAATAAGATTCTGCAGTATAATGTAGGGGCGGACGACTCTGTCCACCCGTATTTAAATTTTTTTAGTAAAAAAAATTTAATATTATTATTCATAATTTCATTGCTTTTAATATTATTAGCATATGTAACAAATATAACATCTATACCAGATAGTGTAATTTTATTTGAAGATGATGAACTTAGTTTAGAGACAATAGCAGGAGTAAAAATACAAGAAAAAAGTAATGATGCAATAGAAGCTTCTACTAAACTTAATGATGATAAAGTAAGCAATAATAGTTCGGATAATAAAAAAGAATATAATCTAAGTTTACTAGGAGTTAATTTAAAAACAATTACAGCAAATGTAATTCCAGAAACGAAAGTAGTTCCATTAGGGAATTTGGTTGGACTAAAATTATATACAAAAGGAGTTCTGGTTGTTGGAATTAGCGAAATAAAAGGAGAAGACAATAAAACATATAAACCTTATGAAGAAGCAGGAATAGAACAAGGTGATAGCATAATAAAAATAAATGATGAAAAGATAGAATCTACAGAAGACCTATTAGAATGTGTTGGAAAAACAAATGGAAAAACAATGAGTATGACATATATAAAGGGTGGAGAAGAAGTAGAAAAAACAATTACACCAGTAAAAACTTCTAAAAATACTTATAAATTAGGAATATGGGTAAGAGATGCAGGAGCGGGAGTTGGAACATTAAGTTTTTATGATGAAACAGCAAATACAATAGCATCATTAGGGCATGGAATACAAGATGTAGACACAGAAGAAATGTTAGATATATCTTCTGGAGAATTTGTAACGGCAGAAATTGTAAACATAAAAAAAGGAGAAGAAAATAATCCAGGAAGAATAGAAGGTACAATCGAAGACTCTAAAAATTTAGGAACAGTTTATAGTAATACAAGATTTGGTGTATATGGAAAAATAAATAACAAAAATGAATTGAATATAGATACATCAAAAGCAATAAAAGTAGCATTACGAAATGAAATAAAAGAAGGAGATGCTAAAATAATATGTACATTAGAAGATGGAAAAAAAGAAGAATACAATGTAAGAATTCAGAAAATATTTAAAAACAACAATGAAAACAATAAAAGTATGATAGTAAAAGTGACAGATGAGCGACTACTAGAAAAAACAGGAGGAATAATACAAGGAATGAGTGGTTCCCCAATAATACAAAATGGAAAAATGATAGGAGCACTAACACACGTATTAGTATCAGACCCAACAATGGGATATGGAGTATTTGCAGACCTAATGCTAAAAGAAATAAAAAATTAAAAAATGTATGCTTATAATTAACGATTGGCTAGCGACACGGTGATGTAACACTTTTCTTTTGAACTTGTGAAAAAAGAAAATGTCTTACATCACGCAAGATGGAGCGAAATGCAAGACTATAAAAATTACTTCTCATTAATTATAACTTTAGCAATATCATAAATAAGCTTTAATTTATCTGGTGGACAACCTTCTAATAAATTTGAAAGATCCTTATTCAAATAATTATTAGAATTACTACCAACACCAGTTAGAACATCTCCTTCAGAAATATCCAATAAATCACATAATTGATTTAATCTATTTAAATTAACTTTGGCTTTACCTCTTTCAACTCTACTTAAAAAAGCAACAGAGACATCAATTTTTTCTGCAAGTTGCTCTTGAGTAAATCCTTTAGTAATTCTTGCTTTTTTTAATCTTTCACCAATAATGGAATAATCTAAAGACATATAAATCATCCTTTCTAACATATAAAATATAGCATTACAATCTTATATTTCACAGAAAGTTATAGGTTAAATTATACTAATAGTATAATTTAACCTATATGTCTTTTATTATTCAATTAATTAAGAATATTAAATAAAAATTTAAAACCTAGATTTTCTAGTAAAAAATTTCTAGTATAAGGAATAGTAAATAAAATTTTAAAAGTTAAATAAACTAAAGCAATAGTCAAAACAAAAGCAATAATGTTTTTAATAAAACGTTTAAACTTATATTTAAGAATATCCCAATATGTAATCTTTCTACGAGTGTAACGAATATTAGGTTGCTCATTATAGTAATTGTTTTGAGGAGAGGAGTTGTAAACTTGTTGAGAAATATTACTAACATTTGGATTAACATGAGAAGTATTACCAACATTATTTAAATTATTAACTCTATTCCTAAGATTATTAACCTCATTTTCTAAAACTTGATTATCATGTACGAGTTTATTATAATCTTCAACATCAATTTGAGGATTATTAAGATCTAAATTTCTATCATATTCTTTTCTTTTTTGTTCATTAGATAAGGTCTCATAAGCTTCGCTAATTTTCTTAAACTTTTCTTCAGCTAATTTTTTATCTTCAGTAGTAGTATCTGGATGATATTTCTTAGCAAGAACTTTATAAGCTCTACTTATAACCTCTTGAGAAGCATTACGACTTACCTCTAACTCATCATAATAATTTTTCATTTTACAATCCTTTCACTTACATACATTAATAATAACAAAAAAATAAAATATATGCAAATTGTAATTTGTCGAGTTGATAGAATTATGAATATTAGATAAGATAAAGACAGCATAAAACTGTCTTTAATTATAACTTTCTATATATAAAGCTTTTGCAATATAAGGAGTTATTTCTTTAAATTTATACCAACCTGAACTTTTGCTGTCATTTTTTCCACCGTTAGGGTTTGAAATATACACCATATCTTTATCATCAGTTGCCAGTAGAACCATATAATGTGATGCAGTAGTCCAACGATTATCGTGAGGTTGATTCCATACACAAATTAAGACAGGTCTATTGGTTTCTAAATGCTCTTGTAATTTTTCTTTAGACAAATGAACACTATCATAATAAAAATCTGTATTTTTAATATTAAATGTATTGGATAATTCTTTTGAAAGTTTATCATAATCTAATACAGGATAATATTTTTGTCTAAGATCTTCAGGAGTATATTTTTGATTATATCCACTTAAAATGGTTGCAAGTGCAGTAATACCACAACCATTTTCTGCCATAGTGCCACCCCAATATTGGTTATTACTCCAAGAAGAATCATTATTTTGTTTATACTCAATATATGTTTTTTTATGATTTTCAATAGTTGTAAATGTAGTGAAATAACCATCTTTATTTTTTACTTTTTCTTGTCCTATTCCAGAATAATTTTTATTTAAATCTTGTTTGATTGTTTTATATTCTGAAGAGTTAGTTATTTTAGAAATAAATCTATTCAAATTATAAGATATGTTGTTAAATGAAGTGTTCCTAAAAAATAGATATATTCCTAAAATTATTATCAAAAGTATTATTATTCTTTTTTTCTTCATTTAATTTTCTCCTCTTTCTTGTAACATGTTTATATTATAGAACTGAATGAAAAAATAAGTTTTAAGAAATGATTAAATAAATCTTAACATTTCCTTACATTAGAAAAGAGTTATAGAAAATATTAAATAAATATGGTAAAATACAAGAGATAGAAAAGAGGAAAAAATGAATATTTTAGTGTTAGATGATGAAAGAGAAATTGCAGATTTAGTGGAAGTTTATTTGAAAAATGAGAATTACAATGTTTTTAAATTTTACGATGCTAAAGAAGCAATAAATTGTATAGAAAGCCAAAAATTAGACTTTGCTATTTTAGATGTAATGGTAAAAGATGTTGATGGATTTAAAATATGTAAAAGAATAAGAGATAAAGGCTTAAATTTTCCAGTAATAATGCTAACAGCAAAAATTGAAGATAGAGATAAAATAGAAGGCTTAACTTTGGGAGCTGATGACTATATTACGAAACCTTTTAATCCATTAGAATTGATGGCAAGAGTAAAATCAGCATATAGAAGATACACAAAATACAATGAAAAAAGTGAAGAAAATATTATTTATATAGATGGATTAGAAATAGATCAAGATAAACACATTTGTAGATTATATGAAACGCAAGTTGAATTAACACCTATGGAATTTGATATATTATTATATTTAGCACAAAAAAGAGGAAATGTAGTAAGTTCAGAAGAACTATTTGAAAAAGTGTGGAAAGAAAAATATTTAGAAAATAATAATACTGTAATGGTGCATATTAGAAGAATAAGAGGAAAATTGAAGGAAGATACAAAAAATCCTAAGTTTATAAAAACAGTATGGGGAGTTGGATATAAAATTGAAAAATAAAGAATTGTTTAAAGAAAAAATGAAATTAGTAGGTCCGTTAACTCTTAGAATTGTAGTTTACTACATTATAGCAATAATTTTCTATGTAGTAGTTTTAGATTGGTTTTTAGGGAATTTTTTAGGAAATACTTTATATAAACTAAATTACGAATTATATTATTGGTGTGTTAATAGTAAAGAGGTTATTTTTGTTTTATACATGATAGTTATTTTAGTGGTTGCTTTATATAGATTTTTTTCTAAGAAAGTTGATAATATAGAAAAATTATATAAATCATTAAATAGCATTTTGAATGAAGATAATCAAAACATAGAATTACCTAATGAAATGACTAAATTTTCGGAAAAGTTAAATAAAATTAAATATGAATATATTTTAAGTACAAAAAGAGCAAAGGAAGCAGAACAAAAGAAAAATGATTTAATAATGTATATGGCTCACGACTTAAAAACTCCTCTTACATCAGTTATAGGTTATTTATCATTACTTAATGAAGAAAAAGAAATATCTAAAGAGTTGCAAAATAAGTATATAAAAATAGCACTTGATAAGTCATTGAGATTAGAGGATCTCACTAATCAATTTTTTGAAATAACTAGATACAATTTGAATGATATGCCTATAAACAAAACAAATATAGATTTGGTAATGTTATTAGAACAGTTAATAGAAGAATTTTATCCAATGTTAGAAGAAAAATATTTAAAGTTAGATATAAATAAACCAGAAGTTTTAATGTATATTGCAGATGGTGATAAAATAGCGAGAGCATTTGGAAATTTGATAAAAAATGCTATTAATTATAGTTATGAAAATACTGTCATTACAATAAATATGATTGAAAATGAAAATGATATAGAAATTGTATTTAAAAATAAAGGAGCTACTATTCCTAAGTACAAACTTGAAAAAATATTTGATAAATTTTACAGAGGAGATGAATCAAGGCAAACAAATAATGGTGGTACAGGATTAGGACTTGCAATAACAAAAGAAATAATAGAATTGCACAATGGAACAATTTGTGTAAAAAGTAATGATGAAATTATAGAATTTCAAATTATATTGAAAAAGTGATATTATAAAGAGAAAGATAAATTACAATTTATAAAATAAATACTTGAAAAAAATTTTATATATGGTAAAATGAAATAAGAAAATTTGTTTGATAGGAGATAATAATGTTTGCATATATAAAAGGAATTTTGGAAGAAAAATCAAGTAATTATGTGGTTGTTGAAACTGCTGGAATAGGATACAAAATATTTATGGGAGAGACAGCTATAAACACCATAGGTGAAATAGGTGAGAAAGTAAAAGTCTACACACATTACCATGTAAGAGAAGATGACATAAGCTTATATGGATTTAAAACAAATGAAGAACTAAGGATGTTTGAACTTTTAATATCAGTAAGTGGAGTTGGAGCAAAATCAGCTTTGGTTACACTTTCTAATATAGAACCATCAAGTTTTGCATTGGCAGTTATAACAAACGACACATCAAAGCTTGTTAAAATTCCAGGAATAGGTGCAAAAACAGCTGCAAGAATTATTTTAGAATTAAAAGACAAACTAAAAAATGAACAAGCAATTTCAAATGGAAATAAAGAAATAAAAACAGTTGTAATAGATAATCAAAAAATTGAAGAGGCAGTATCTGCACTGCAAGTGTTAGGATATAATAAAAAAGAAATAGAAAAATCATTAGAAACAATAGATGTAAATTCATTAGAATTAGAAGAAATTATAAAACAAGGACTAATATCATTGTCAAAGAGATAATGGAAAGGTGGCAGATATGGAATTTGATAAACCATTAGCATATAGAATGAGACCAAGGAACTTAGATGAATATGTAGGACAAGAACATATATTAGGAAAAGATAAAATTTTATATAGAACAATAAAAGCAGATAGATTATCAAGTATAATATTATTTGGACCTCCAGGGTGTGGAAAAACATCACTGGCAAGAGTTATAAGTGAAACTACTAAATATAAATTTACAAAATTGAATGCAGTAACATCTGGAGTAGCAGATATAAAAAAAGTTATAGAAGAAGCTAAAAATCCTTTTTTAAATCCAACAGGAAAATGTATATTATTTATAGACGAAATACATAGATTTAATAAATTGCAACAAGATGCTTTGCTGCCATTTGTAGAAAATGGAACAGTAATTCTAATAGGTGCAACAACAGAAAATCCATATTTTGAAGTAAACAAAGCTCTTATATCTAGGTCAATGGTATTTAAACTAGAACCTTTAAAAAAAGAAGATATATTAAAGGTATTAAAAATGTCATTAGAAAGAAAAGATGGCTTAGGAGAATATAATATAGAGATAAGTGAAGAAACATTATCTAAAATAGCAGAAATATCAGCAGGGGATGTAAGAACAGCACTAAATGGACTAGAAATTGCAGTACTAACAACAGATATGGATAGAAATGGCAAAATAAAAATTACAAATGAAATAGCAGCAGAAAGTATGCAAAGAAAAAAGGCTATATTTGATAAAGATGGAGAAAGTCACTATGATAATATAAGTGCATTTATAAAATCAATGAGAGGAAGTGACCCAGATGCAACAGTTTTTTATCTTGCTAGAGCACTAGATGCAGGGGAAGACCCAATGTTCTTAGCAAGGAGAATAGTAATAGCAGCATCAGAAGATGTGGGAATGGCAAATCCTAATGCACTAATTGTGGCCAACTCTGCAATGCAAGCAGTACACTTGGTAGGAATGCCAGAAGCAAGAATAATTTTATCGGAAGCTGCTATATATGTAGCAACATCAAAAAAATCCAATGCATCATATTTAGCAATAAATAAAGCATTGGAAGATGTAAAGACAAAAGATACAGGTGAAGTTCCAATGCACATAAGAAATGCACCAATAGAAGGAATGGAAACATTAGGATATCATGAAGGATATAAATATCCACATGATTATCCAGGACATGTAGTAGAACAACAATACTTACCAGACAAAATGCTAGGAACCAAATACTATATAAAAGATGAAAATATAGAATAAAAAATGAAAAAACTCTAAAACTATAAATATGTTTAGAGTTTTTTTTGATAATTGGAAAAAAATATGTATAGGAATTTTAGCAGGAATAGTAAGCGGGCTGTTTGCAACAGGTGGAGGGATGATATTAGTCCCAGCCTTTATGCACATATTAAAAATGAAAGATGTGGAAGCAAGAGCTACATCTGTAGTGTGTATATTACCATTAGTGGTAGTGAGTGGAATATTTTATTATAAAAATCACTATATAGATTGGAAAATAGGAATGCTATGTGCAATAGGAGGAATAGCAGGAGGCATTGTAGGAGCAAAACTATTAAACAAATTACCAACTAAGTATTTAAAAATCGCATTCACAGCATTTTTAATTTATGCATCATACAGAATGATTGTTTAATACAATTATCATGGGGGTTAATATGTAAATTATAATAAAAGGAGAACAACTATAATGTTAGAAACGTTAATTGGATTTATTTCTGGAATAGTAAGTGGCACTGGTATGGGTGGAGGAACTATTTTAATATTATGCTTGTCAATTTTTTTAGAAATAAATCAAAAAACAGCACAAGCAACGAATTTAATATTCTTTATTCCAACATCAATAGCAGCAATATATATAAACATGAAACAAAAAAATATTAATATAAAACTTGCTAAACAAATAATATTTTGGGGAATAATTGGCACAATAATAGGTGCTTTAATTGCACAAAAAATAAATGTTACAGTACTTAAAAAAATGTTTGGGATTTTCCTAGCAATAATAGCAATTCATGAAATATATCTGTTAATTAAAGAGTATATATTTTATAAAAATGGAAAGGATAAAATCAAAGAATGAAATGATGTTTCATTAGTATAAAAATATTGTAAAAGGAGGAATAGAAATGAAATTTGCAAAAGGAATGCTTATGGGAGGAATAATAACTGCAGGTATTTTAATGATGTATGCAGATAATAATACTGGAAAGAAAAAAATAATGAAAAAGGGAAAACAATTAGTAAGAAAGATGGGGATAATGTAGTAAAATTTGTAAAGAAAATAAATTTGTGTTATAATCTTTTTAGGAGTGATGAATATGGGAACACAAGTTTATACAATTGAAGAATTAAGGAATATGATTTCAGAAGAAGATTTTGAAAAAATATACGAAACAATAGAAGAAAAAGTCGAATTAAGAATAAATTTCACAGAAGAAGATATGAAAAAAAGGCTTGAAGAACAAGAAAATATAAGAAAACAAAAATTAGAAGAAGCAATGAAAAAATTAAAAATTAATGCAGATAGAAATTTATTTGCTGGAGGAATAATAGAAATATCAATAGATTCAATTGATTATAAAACATCAGCAAATCCAGCTCCTCCTAAACCAATAAATCCAGAAAATAATAGAAAACAAGCAAATGTTAAAGAAGTAGAAGAAGATAAAGAATTTATTAAATAAAAATAACCAAAAGTGTATTAACACTTTTGGTTATTTTACTTATTATTTGCAAATTTCAGGTTTCTTGAAACAGTCATCATCTTTTTTAGGCATACAATCTTTTTTATCATTTAAAAAGCAATCGCATTCTTTCATATCTACACCTTTTAAACATTTTCCATCATGATGACATTTAGCACAAACTTTTACATGTTTTACTCTATTTACCCATATTTGTATTTCATATTTTCTGTCAGGGCAAAGTGGTCCAAAAACGAATTCTCCATCGCAATCTGTGAAAGTATGAGAAACAGGTTTTCTTTCTTCTTTACCACATTTGTAATCTACTTCTATTAATTTTACAACAGCATCTTTTATAGGATCTTTATAGCAATCTTTTACAACTCCGTAAACAACAGCTCTATCGTCTTCTGGCATAACTATATCTAAGTCGAACTGTTTTCCTGCCTCAAGATGTCCATCAATATCAATTATTGGGCAACATTTATTTTCAAAATCCATAAAAACATATCCTTTCATTAAAGAGTTATAAGCATATATGCTTAATATATAATATGAAAAAATGAATATTATTGATACTTAATGTTGAAAAAAAGGGATAAATATGATATAACTTTATAAACTAGAAATGAGGGAATAAACATATGAAAGAAGAAAAAAAGTTAAGTAAAGAAGAGAAAAAAATAGCTAAACAAGAAAGAAAAGCAAACAAGAAAAAAGTTGATAAAATGCAACTTGCAACAAGGATAATTGCATTAATAATGGCATTATTAATGATACTTGGAATAGGAGCGAGTTTCTTATACTATTTTTTGAAAATTGTATAAAAAGAAAGGAAAAATTAACTTATGAATATAAATCCAATGATGAAATTACAAGATTTTTGGAATGGGTCAATTATCAATTACCTAGATAATCCATGGAATATAATTACATTAATTATAGATATTGTAATAGTGCTATTTTTAATAATAAAAGTGGTAAAGATACTAAAAGGTTCAAGAGCCATGCAACTAGTTAAAGGAATATTATTCTTGATTATTATAACTTGGCTAAGTTCAATATTTAATCTAAGAATATTGAACTATATATTAACAACAATAATGACATATGGTGTTATCTTGTTAATAGTGCTATTCCAACCAGAATTGAGAAGAGCATTAGAACAATTAGGAGCATCAAATAAAATAACAAAATACTTTGGCTTAGAAAGAGATATTATATCTAAAACGAAAGAAGATATATATAAAGTTGTACTTGCTGCTACAGAATTATCTAAAAAGAAAATAGGTGCTTTGATCGTAATAGAAAGAGATATAAAATTAAAAGAAATTATAGCGACGGGAGTAGCATTAAACTCAGAGATATCACCACAAATATTGGTAAATATATTTACACCAAATACACCATTACATGATGGAGCAGTTGTTATAAGTGATAATAAGATATCAGCAGCAGCTTGTATGTTACCATTAGCATCTGATGAAGATATAGCAAGAGAGCTAGGAACAAGGCATAGAGCAGCATTAGGAATGAGTAAGGAATCTGATGCGATAGTTGTTGTAGTATCAGAAGAAACAGGAAAAATATCAATAGCAAAAGAAGGAACATTAATAGCAGACCTAAAAGAAGAAGCACTAAAGAAAATATTGATAAGTAATATAATAACAAAAAGATTCAAAGAAAACGATAAAAAAACAATAGTAGAAAAAATTAAAAATATAAAATTTAATAAAAATGTTTCTGAAAATAATGATATCAATAAAAATAAATTGTAATTAATTATACAAATTACAATTTATTGTCATAAGGAGAAATTTTATGCGAAACATAAAACTAACAATAGAATATGATGGAAAAGACTTTAATGGATGGCAAAAACAACCTCAAAAGTTAAACATACAGGGAGAAATAGAAAGAGCAATAAAAGATATAACAGGAGAAGAAGTTGATTTAATAGCATCAGGCAGAACAGATGCTGGAGTGCATGCTCTTGCACAAGTTGCAAATTTTAAAACAAATTCAAATATTCCAGTAGAAAAATTTCCAATAGCTTTAAATACGAAATTAAAAAGAAGCATAAGAGTAATAGACGCACAAGAAGTAGAAGAAAGATTTCATAGTAGATACAATTGCAAAAAGAAAACATACAGATATACAATAAACAATTCAAAAAATGGAACAGCAATATATAGAAATATGCAGTATAATTATCCAGAAAAACTAAACGAAAAACAAATGGATGAAGCAATTAAATATTTTGTGGGAGAACATGATTTCAAAGGATTTAAAGCAAGTGGAACAAGTTCAAAAAGTTCAGTGAGAACAATATATTCTGCAAGTGTAAAAAGAAATGGGGATTTAGTAGAAATATATATTACAGGAAATGGATTTTTATATAATATGGTGAGAATAATAGCAGGAACATTACTTGAAGTTGGAATAGGAAAAATTAAACCAACAGAAATAACAGAAATAATAGAAGCAAAAGACAGAAAAAAAGCTGGAAAAACTTTGCCACCACAAGGGTTATGCCTAATAAGTGTAGAATATGAAGAAAATTAATATCAATATAAATTAAATTATATTGATATTTTTATTTTATAAGTATAAAATAAAGATGTAAAATAATATTTAGGAGGTATTTTTATGAACAGAATTATACTAAATGAAACATCATATTTTGGAGCTGGCTCAATATCAGTTATACCAGAAGAAGTAAAGGCAAGAAAATATAGAAAAGCATTAGTAGTAACAGATAAGGATTTATTAAAATTTAATGTATCACAAAAAGTAACAACTGAATTAGAAAAAGCAGGATTAGAATATGAAATATTTTCAGATTTAAAACCAAATCCAACAGTAAATAATGTTAAGAATGGAGTACAAGCTTTCAAAAATGCAGGAGCAGATTATCTAATTGCAATTGGTGGTGGCTCATCAATGGATACTGCAAAAGCTATAGGAATAATAATAAACAACCCAGAATTTGAAGATGTTGTTAGTTTGGAAGGAGTTGCACCAACTAAAAATAAATCAGTACCAGTAATAGCAGTTCCAACAACAGCAGGTACAGCAGCTGAAGTAACAATAAATTATGTTATAACAGATGAAGAAAAAAGACGTAAATTTGTATGTGTGGACGTACACGATATACCAGTTATGGCAGTTATAGATTCAGAAATGATGGCATCAATGCCAAAGGGATTAACAGCTGCAACAGGTATGGATGCATTAACACATGCAATAGAAGGATATATAACAAAAGCACATTGGGAATTAACAGATATGTTTCATTTAAAAGCAATAGAAATGATATCTGCAAGCTTGAGAGATTCAGTAAATGGAATAGCACAAGGAAAAGAAGCAATGTCAGTAGCACAATATATTGCAGGAATGGGATTTAGTAATGTAGGATTAGGAATAGTTCATTCAATGGCCCATAGTTTAGGAGCATTCTACGATACACCACATGGTGTAGCGAATGCATTATTATTACCATATGTAATGGAATATAATGCAGATGCAACAGAAGATAGATATAGAGATATTGCAAAAGCGATGGGAGTAGAAAATACAGAAGGTATGACAACAGAAGAAGCAAGAAAAGCAGCAATAAATGCAGTTAGAAAATTAGCAATAGATGTAGGAATACCACAAAAACTATCAGACATAGGAGCAAGTAAAGATGATTTACAAGCATTATCAGAACTTGCAATGTCAGATGCTTGTACACCAGGAAATCCAAAGGATCCAACAGTAGAAGAAATAAAAGCAATATATGAAAAAGCATTTTAACAAATAAAGCAAAAGCATACAATTTTAAATTGTATGCTTTTAGTATATAAACTAATATTTTTAGGAAATTTTTAGAAGAATGATAATATATATTGCATTTTTTTATCAAAAATTGTATAATCACTATTGTCAAATTTAAAATTAGGAGAAAAAAATGAAAAAAGAAAAGCAACCTATGAAAAAATGGAAAAAGAGATTATTAACAATAATTTTAATATTATTTATAGTTGGAGGAAGTTCTGGATTATTTCTATTATATGGGCCATGGCATGGATTCAGAGATTGGCTTATAACAACAGCAATGACAACATTAAATCATCAATGGATTGCAACAATGTTTTATAGTGATGAAACAATAGCAGAAGTATTAGGAAATAATGTTGTAATAGAATCAGGTGAAGATACTAATACAGATGAAGTAGAGATAATTTCAAATATAAATAGTAATCAATATGCAAATGAATATGAAAAGGCAATATTACAAAAAGATGCTGGAAATGATTTATATAAAGTTATAGAAATTTCAGGAAAAGGTTATACAGGACACCTAGTTGCAGTATATGATCCTTCAAAAATTTCAGTATGTACTACAAAATACTTAGGAACAAAGGGACAATACATAGTAGATATGGCTAAAGAAAACAATGCCGTAGTAGCAATAAATGGTGGAGGATTTGTTGATCCAAATTATAACAGTTTAGGTGGAGTACCACAAGGAACAGTAATAAAGAATGGAAAAATAGTAAGCAATAGAACATTCAAAAAAACAGGTGGAATAATAGGATTTACAAAAGACAACAAATTAATTTTGGCTAGAATGACTGCAAATGAAGCAATAAAAAATGGAGTAAGAGACGCAGTTTCATTTGGACCATTCCTAATAGTAAATGGTAAAGCATCATTTATAAAAGGAAATGGCGGATGGGGTGAAGCTCCAAGAACAGCCATTGGACAAAGAAAAGATGGAATAGTACTATTCTTAGTTATAGATGGAAGAATGGTAGGAAGACCAGGAGCAGACATGGTAGACTTAACAGAAATTATGCAAAAATATGGAGCATACAATGCAGCAAATCTAGATGGTGGAACATCTTGTGGATTAGTAGTAAATGGACAATTAATAAATGACCCTGTAAATGGAAATGGAAAACACAAAACAAGAATGATAGCAACAGGATTTATTGTAAAAAAATAGAGAAGTAAAATGCAAAAAGTAGGATTAACAATTGGCAAATTTGCACCATTTCATAAAGGTCATGAATATTTGATAAGAACAGCACTAAAAGAAGTTGATGTATTATATGTATTGATTTATGAAACAAACGTAATAGATATTGATATAGAAACAAGAAAGAAATGGCTGGAACAAACTTTTAAAAATGAAAATATAAAGATAATAAAAGCTTTGGAACCACCAACGAGATACGGGATGGATAATAATTCAATAAAAATACAAATTGATTATATAGTTAAAATATTAAAAGAAAATCAAATTAGAAAGATAGATAAATTCTTTAGTAGCGAAGAATATGGAAAGTATGTTGCAGAAAGATTAAATTCAGAAAATATAGTTGTAGATAAGAAAAGAGTAAATATACCTATAAATGCAACTAATATAAGAAAAGATGTAGAAAAATACAAAAAATATTTAAATAAAGAAGTTTATAATAGTTTGAAAAAGCATGTAGAATGATAAATTCTACATGCCTTTTTTGTATAATAGGAAATTATAATAAATTGTTTTATGTAGGGGCGGACGACCCTGTCCGCCTGAGCAGAATTTATTCTGCTTTTTTATATAAAAAAAGTTTAAAATAAAAAAATAAAAAAATTTTAAAAAAGTATTGCATAATGCAAAAAGTTATATTAAAATATAGATGAAGTGGAGAAAAGTGGTTAAAAGTGCCACAAAAGTGAAACGAGGTGAAACCAAGTTGTTTATAGGGGAATACGAACACAGCGTTGATGCAAAAGGCAGAGTGATAATGCCAGCAAAGCTTAGAGAAGACATCGGTGAGAAGTTCATTGTAACAAAGGGACTTGACGGATGTTTATTTGCGTATTCAAAAACAGAATGGTTAAACTTTGAAGAAAAATTAAAAACTCTACCACTTACAAATAAAAATGCTAGAGATTTCGTTAGATTTTTCTTATCTGGTGCAGTTGAATGTGAAATAGATAAACAAGGAAGATTTTTATTACCAAATAACTTAAGAACATATGCAACACTTGAAAAAGAAATAAACATTATAGGTGTTGGTACAAGAATTGAAATTTGGAACAGAGAATCTTGGAAGAAGTACAGTAGTACAGAGAATATTTCTGCTGACGAAATAGCAGAAAACATGACAATGCTTGGTATATAACTTGCAAAAGTTTATATAAAGATACAAAAGATAAAAATTAAATTACAAATGAAAAAATGGTGGACTTTAAAAGTCCACCTTGAGAAAACAAAAGATAACTGTACCAAAGACAAAGTTTACAAATGATTTAATAATAAACAAAAGATTTGTAAATTCAAAAGAAAAAACAACTTATAAACAAAAGCCTAAAGGCGGGCCGGAGGTCCGCCTAAAAAAGCCAAAATAGGAAGGATGTTTAAATGGAATTTAAACATATACCTGTTCTTCTAAATGAATGTATAGAAGGGTTAAATATAAATCCTGATGGAATATATGTTGATGGAACATTAGGAGGAGCAGGACATAGCAGTCAAATAATAAAAAAACTATCATCTAAAGGTATGCTTATAGGTATAGACAGAGATGAAGAGGCATTAAAAGCAGCAAAGGAAAAGCTAAAAGACTACAATAATGTTAACTATGTTCATGGAAATCATGATGATATAAAACAGATACTTTCTGAATTGAATATAGATAAAGTGGATGGAATACTTTTAGACTTAGGAGTTTCATCATATCAATTAGATGAAAGAAACAGAGGATTTAGCTACATGGCAGATGCACAGCTAGATATGAGAATGGATAAAACATCAAATTTAACAGCAAAAGAGGTAGTTAATAATTATTCAGAATCAGAATTAGCAAGAATAATTTCCGAATATGGAGAAGAAAAATTTGCTAAAAAAATAGCTAATAATATATGTAAGTTACGAAAAGAAAAAGAAATTGAAACAACAAAAGAATTATCAGATATCATCGAAAAAACTATTCCGAAGGCATTACAAAAAGATGGACATCCAGCTAAAAGAACATTTCAAGCAATACGTATAGAAGTAAACAATGAAATAGAACCATTATATAGAACAATATTAGATTGTATAGATGTTTTAAAACCAAAAGGAAGACTATGTACAATAACATTCCATTCATTAGAAGATAGAGCAGTAAAAAATGCTTATGCAGATGCAAAAGGAAAATGTACATGTCCACCAGATTTACCATATTGTGTGTGTGGTTATAAAACATTAGGAAATATAATAAATAAAAAACCAATAGTAGCAAATGAAGAAGAAACAAAAGAAAACTCGAGATCAAAGAGTGCAAAGTTACGAATATTTGAAAAAATATAAAGGAGGTGAATAACTTATGGCAGGATATAACAGAAATAGTTATCAGTATGAAACAAGTCCAAGAAAATTGGAACCTGAATACAGACCTATTAAAAAGAAATATCCTAAAAAGAGTACTGCGAGAAAAATAGACCATAAAAAGTCTAATAGAAGTAAAAAAACAACAAAATTGCAATTGAAATCAAAAACCAAAGCAATAATGTGCGTTATTTTATTATTTGCTATTCTATTTGCTATAAGTTATAGGAATGCTGTCATCTCTGAAAAATATAGTAATATAAAAGAAATGAAAACAAGTTTGGCATCTATAGAAAAAGAAAATGAGCAATTAAAAGTAAATATAGAGAGCAAAACAAATCTTGGAACAGTAGAAAAAGAAGCAAAAGAAGAATTAGGAATGAAAAAACTAGATGATAAACAAACAACATATGTAAATCTAGATAAACAAGATTATATTGAATCAGCAACAGATGACGTTGTAATTGAAGATAATCAAAATATTTTCCAAAAAATTTTAAAGAAAATACAAGAAATATTTTAACAAAAAAAGAATTAGAAAACTAATTCTTTTTTTTATGTCATGGTAATAAAATTAAATAACGAAATAAAAATACTAGAAAGAGGTTATGATTTTATGAATGACATTTCTATGAAAAGAAGAATGAAAAATGTTTTATTATGTGCAGTTGTAATATTTGGAATACTAGTATTTAGAGTAGGATGGATACAATTTATAAATGGAGAGGAATTACAAACTTTAGCTTATGAACAACAGACACTAGATAGAAAGATTAATCCTAAAAGAGGAACAATATTTGATAGAGATGGAAATGAATTAGCGGTAAGTAGTACTGTGTATACAGTAACAATAAATCCTACTAATATAAAAGACGAAAACAAGGAAAAGGTAGCAAAGGCAATAAGCGATATATTTGAATTAGACTACGAAAAAATATTAAAAAAAGTAAAAAAGAGAAGTTCAATAGAAACAGTGGCAAAGAAACAAGAAAAAGATATAGTGGATAAACTTAGTAAATGGATGATAGAAAATAAAATAGAGATAGGAATAAATATAGATGAAGACACTAAAAGATATTATCCATATAACACCTTAGCGTCACATATAATAGGGTTTTGCGGAAGTGATAATCAAGGATTAGGAGGATTAGAAGCAAAATATGATACTATTTTGCAAGGAGTTAAAGGAAGAATAACAAAAGTGAAAGATGCTTCAGGAAAAGATGTTATGGGAACAACAGAAGCATATACAGATGCAGTAAATGGAAACAGCATAATATCAACTATAGATATGACAGTACAATCGATTGCTGAAAAATATTTAGAAGATGCTTGTATAGATAATAAATGTACAGATGGAGGAAATATAATAATAGCAGATCCAACAACAGGAGATATTTTAGCAATGGCGACATATCCAGCCTATAACTTAAATACTCCATATGAAATAAATAATGATGAATTAAAGCAAACGTGGAGTATGTTATCAGAAAAAGAAAGAACAGAGGCATTACAAGGAATGTGGAGAAATAAGGCTATAGCAGATACATATGAGCCAGGATCTACATTCAAGTTAGTAACAACATCAGCAGCACTAGAAGAAGGAATAACAACAACAGATAAAAAGGGTGAATTCAATTGCAGTGGAAGTATAACTATTGCAGGAACAAGAATTAAGTGTTGGAGATATTATAGACCACATGGAAGTCAAAGCTTAAGAGAAGCATTAATGAATTCGTGTAATCCAATATTTATAGGATTAGGACAAAAATTAGGAGTAGAAACATATTATACATATTTAGAAAGATTTGGCTTTTTAGGAAGAACAGGAATAGACTTACCAGGTGAAGCAAAGGGAATATTTTTGGATAAAGAAAAAGTAGGACCTGTAGAATTAGCAACAATATCATTTGGGCAAAGATTTGAAGTAACACCAGTACAAATGATATCAATGGTATCAACGATTGCAAATGGCGGAGAAAGAATGAAATTAAGATTAGTAAAAGAAATAATAGATTCTAAAACGGGTGAAAAAACAGAGGTACAACCAGAAAGCACAGGTAGAGTAATATCAGAGAAAACAGCAAAAGATGTATTAAGCATGATGGGCTCAGTTGTTGGAGAAGGAACAGGAAAAAATGCAAAAGTTGCAGGTTATCAAGTAGGAGGAAAAACTGGAACATCCGAAGATGGTGTAAATACAAATAAGTATGTAACATCATTTATAGGAGTAGCACCAATATCAGATCCTAAAGTTACAATACTAGTCACACTATATAATCCAACAGGAGAAGGAGGACACCAAGGAGGTGCTGTAGCAGCACCAGTTGCTGGAAAAGTTTTGGGAGAGGTTCTACCATACTTAGAATTAAAACAAGATAATGAAGAAACAAAAGAAAATATAGAGATTGTTACTGTTCCAGATATAACATATAAAACATTAGATGAAGCGGAAAAGATATTAAAAGAAAGTGGATTAAAAATAAAATATAATAAAGAGATAGAAACAAAAGATAAGAAAAAATATACTGTAAAAGAACAAATACCAAGCAGTGGCATTACAATTAATGTAGAGAGTAGTGTCAGTGTAACAATAGAATAATTAAGAATAAAAGTAAAAAATACTGTACAAAAAAGTTATTTAATTATATAATATTCATGACAAAATGGAAAGGAAGATGGTTTATGGAATTAAGAAAAATCTTAGTTGGTATAGAGGGCTTGAAAGCCAAGGGAAATCTTGATTTAGATATCTCTAGTGTAGAATGTGATTACAGGCAAATAAAACAAGGAAGTTTATTTGTTGCAATAAAAGGTTATGAAATAGATGGGCATACTTTTATAAATAAAGCAATTGAAAAAGGTGCAAAAGCAATTATATTTGAAGAAGGAGCAAATTACAAAGAGTTTATGTCAGCAAAAGGTGTTACTTTAATAATGGCACCAAATACAAGACTTGCTCTAGCTGAATGTTCATGTAATTTCTTCGATAATCCATCAAAAAAAATGAAGGTAATAGGAATAACAGGAACAAAAGGAAAGACAACAACAAGTTTTATGTTAAAAGCAATATTAGAAAAACAAGGAAAAAAAGTTGGATTAATAGGAACGATTGGAATATACTTTGAAGATAAATTAATAGAAAATTCAGATAGAACAACACCAGAAAGCAACAAACTACAACAAGTTTTAGCACTAATGTATAAATCTGGAATAGAAGTTGTTATTATGGAAGTATCTTCTCAAAGTTTAAAATTAGATAGAGTTACAGGAATGGAATTTTATGCAGGAATATTTACAAATCTTTCAGAAGATCATATAAGCGAAAAAGAACATAAAGATATGCAAGAGTACTTTGAATCAAAAATGAAACTATTCAACATGTGTCAATATGCTTTTGTAAATGCAGATAGCATATACACTGCAAGAATATTAGAAAATATGCCAGAAGGATTAAATATTCAAACATATGGAATAGATAACAATTGTAATCTGTTAGCAAAAGATATTACTATAACAAATACTTATGCAGATTATAGAGCAAAAGTTAAAGATAGAAATGAAAGAATAAAAGTATCTATACCAGGAAGATTTAGTGTATATAATAGTTTAGCAGCAATAAGTGTTGCAAGATTATTTGGAACAACTGTAGAGCAAATAAAAGAAGCATTAGAAAAAATAAAAGTTCCAGGCAGAAGCGAGTTAGTAGAAAATAAAAAAGACTTAAAGATAATGATTGATTATGCACATACACCAGATAGTTTAAAAAGTATATTAGAAACAGTAAAGACATATACAATAGGAAGAGTAATATGCGTATTTGGTTGTGGTGGAGATAGAGATAGCATAAAACGACCACAAATGGGTGAAATATCTGGAAGATTAGCAGATTATACAATAATAACATCAGATAATCCAAGAACAGAAGAACCTGAAAAAATAATATCTGATATAGAAGAAGGAATAAAGAAAACAAAAGGAAATTATGAATGTATTACAAATAGAAGAGAAGCAATAAAACAGGCCTTGAGGATGGCTAATACAAAAGACATTGTAATACTAGCAGGAAAAGGTCATGAGACGTATCAAGAAATAAATAAAGAAAAAAATCCTTTTGATGAGAGAAAAATTGTAAAAGAGGTTTTAGAAGAAATAGAAAAAGAACCTAAGAAGAAGAGGAAGAAATTATGAGTTATCAAATAAAAGTATTATTATTATCATTTTGTGTAGGGCTAATTGTATCATTAATAGTGATACCAATATTAAGAAAATTGAAAGTAGGTCAAATAGAAAGAGAAGATGGACCACAAAGTCATTTAAAAAAACAAGGAACTCCTACAATGGGAGGATTAGCAATTATAGTTACAATAATATTAATGGGAGTTGTTTCATATATTCAATATAAAGCAAAAGAACCAACAGTAGTAAGAAATCTGATACCGCTAATACTTGTTTCAGTAGGATTTGGCTTAGTAGGGCTGGTAGATGATTTTAAAAAATTAGTATTAAAAAATACAGAGGGATTAAAACCAGCATATAAAATGCTAGGATTACTTATAATTTCAGTTTCATTTGTAATATATTTATATAAAACAATAGGAACACAAACATTAATACCAATTATAAAAACATATGTAACAATGCCTGTTTTATTATATGTACCATTTGCGATTTTTGTAATGTTAGGAACAACAAATGCTGTAAATTTAACAGATGGAATAGATGGTTTAGCAACAAGTGTAACAACAATCATAATAGCATGTTTAACTGTTATAGGAATAATGATAGATGTAAAAGAAGTAGTTCTATTAGGTAGTATAGTATGTGGTGCAAATTTAGCATTTTTGATATTTAATATGTATCCAGCAAAAGTCTTCATGGGAGATACAGGGTCATTATTGCTAGGTGGAGTAATTGTGGCTATGGCATTGTATCTAAAAATGCCATTAATACTAATTGTCATAGCATTAATACCAGTACTTGAAACATTATCTGTAATGATGCAAGTCGCATATTTTAAAAAAACAGGAAAAAGAATATTTAAAATGGCTCCATTACATCATCATTTTGAACTTTCTGGATGGAATGAAAATAAAATTGTTTCAATATTTAGTATAATAACACTTGTGTTATGCTTTGTAGGACTAAATATAATTTAAATATTAATTATGAAGGGAAAAATATGGCTAGTTCAGTAAAAGATAAAAATAATAAACAAATAGATTTTATATTATTGATAGATGTGTTAGTTATGTTGGCATTAGGTTTAGTAATGGTAATGTCAGCAAGTTCGCCTACATCATTATCTGAAACCGGTAATAGTTATAAATATTTAAAAACTCAAGCAATAAGTGCTGTTATGGGATTAGTTGCAATGTTTATTATTTCGAATATAAATTATAAAATATATAAAAAAATGTATAAAGTTATTTATATTGTTGTGATAGTATTACTAGCATCAGTAGCAGTTATAGGAACATCTGGTGGTGGTGCAAAACGTTGGATAGATTTAGGATTTTTAACTTTTCAACCATCAGAAGTAGCAAAAATTGGTCTAATAATATTCTATTCAGCATTATTAACAAATAATAAAGAACATTTGAAAGAATTAAAAATGGGATTCTTTTATCCTATATTATGGTTATTGCCAGTTATAGCAATATTAGTAGGAATACAAAACCATTTAAGTGCAACTATTTTGATAGTAATGATTGTATCAGTGCTTATGCTAATGGCAGGATGTAGATTAAAATATTTTCTATCATTTGGATTAGCAGGAGCAGGAGTTGGAGCAATTGGGTTATTGACACTTGCAAAAAAAACAGGTGCAGGAGGATTTAGAATTCAAAGATTAGTAACATTCTTAAATCCATTTGCTGATACACAAGGATCAGGATGGCAAATAATACAAAGTTTATATGCGATTGGTTCAGGAGGACTGTTTGGAGTAGGACTTGGAAACAGCACACAAAAATACTTATATTTACCAGAAGCACATAATGACTTTATATTTTCTATAATAGCAGAAGAATTAGGATTTGTAGGATGTGTAGTAGTTATTGCATTATTTGCAATATTTATATGGAGAGGAATAATAATAGCAATGAAAGCTCCTGATATGTTTAGTAGTTTAGTAGCGGCAGGAATAACAACAATGGTAGGATTGCAAGCAATTATAAACATAGCAGTTGTTACATCATCAATGCCAAACACAGGAATGCCATTACCATTCTTTAGTTATGGAGGAACGGCACTACTTATTTTACTATGTTCAGTAGGAATACTATTAAACATATCAAGATACGCAAAAAAATAAATAATGAAAATATAATAAATAGGTGTAGGGGCGGACTACTCTACTGTGTACGCTGTAACTGTAACGAGCATAGCTCGAACAGTTTCATGTGTGTCCGCCCATACAGTATTTTATTTCTTTTAATTCTATATCATTTTATTTGTTTGCTGTAAATCTTTTATTTCATTGAATTTAGTCTTTTTATTTCTTGTTCCAGCCTTCTATATTTTTTTGTCTCTGTCTTGCTATTGCTAATGCATCAGATGGTACATCATTTGTTATTGTTGAACCTGCTGCAACAAATGAGTTTTCTCCTAATGTTACTGGTGCCACTAAGTTTGTATTTGAACCAATAAATGAATGTTCTCCTATAATAGTTTTGCTCTTGTTAAATCCATCATAGTTACATGTTATAGTTCCACATCCTATATTAGTTTTTCCTCCAATTTCACAATCTCCCATATAAGATAAATGTGGTACTTTTGCTTCCTCACCAACGATTGCTTTTTTAATTTCTACAAAACTTCCTATTTTTACTGTATCTGCTAATCTACAGCCTTCTCTTATATATGCATTGGGTCCTATTTCACAATTTTCTCCTATAACTACATCATTTTTAATAGTTGTGTTTGGATGTATTACTGTATCCATTCCAATTTCAACATCATCATATATGTATGTATTATCCATATCTTCTATTGTTACACCATTTTGCATATGATATTGGTTTATTCGCATTTTTAATACTTTTGTTAATAATTCTAATTGCATTCTATCGTTTACGCCTAATATTTCTGTATTATCTTTTACTATTACTGCTCCTGTTTTTAATCCTTTATCATTCATTATTTTTACTACATCTGTTAAATATAATTCTCCTTGTGCATTATTAGGTTTAAGTTCTTTTAAAGCTTTTAATAGTTCATCTATATCAAAGCAGTAAATACCTGCATTTATTTCTTTATTTGATTTTTGTTCTTCTGATAAATCTTTTTCTTCAACTATTTCTTTTACATTGCCACCATCATCACGTATTATTCTTCCATATCCTGTTGGATTATTGTATATTGCTGTAAGCACTGTTGCATATTCTTTATTTTTTATACTTTTTTCTATTAGCTTCTTTATAGTTTCTGGTCTAATTATTGGCACATCACCATTTAATACTACAACTTTTCCTTTTCTTCCTTCTAAGTATTCTTCTGCTTGTAAAACTGCATGACCTGTTCCTAGCATTTCTTCCTGATATGCATACTTAACAGTATCTCCTAATACTTTTTGTACTTCTTCTTTTTTATATCCAACAACTGCAATTATATCTTTTATATCAGACTTTTCAGCTGTTTCAACCACCCTTTTTACTAATTCTTTTCCATATATTTTATGTACAAGTTTTGATTTATTAGATTTCATTCTTGTACCTTTTCCAGCAGCTAAAACAACTGCAACTATATCTTGTTCCATAAAAAAACCACCTTTCTTTAAACAAAAATATAATATCACAATTATATTTATATTTCAATATTTAAATAAATTGTAATTTGTCTTGCATATCATTGTTCAGCTTAAAGGTTGTACTTGTCCTGCAACGGGTACATTGTTTATAAATTTTTACTTCGTCCCAACGGAGCTA